>CAJDTZ010000010.1_pt1 | contig 24943 bp, 28 predicted proteins | sample 7390551 | NCBI WGS metagenome assembly CAJDTZ01 (sample SAMEA7055662, study PRJEB34461) | soil metagenome | biome: terrestrial ecosystem; feature: Peninsula; material: soil | place: Antarctica | collected 2016 | reverse complement strand
GCACGGCGTTGTTCCGGCTTGATGGCCTCGCGCACGCGACGCTTGTAGCGACCAGCCAGCGCGCTCAGGCGACCATAGGCTGCGGGAATCAGCGTTTCCAGACGAGCGCGCAACATGCGCGCCAGCACCGGCGATTCACCGCCGCTGGATACGGCCACCATGATGGGCGAGCGATCAATGATCGAAGGCAGGATGAAACTGCACAACGCCGGTTTGTCTGCCACGTTGACCGGAATGTGCCGGGCACGGGCGGCGTCCGATATGGCCTTGGCTTGAACGGCATCCGACTCGACCACGATCACCGCGTCCTTGCCATCGAGCAATTCGGGGCTGAACGCATCTGCCACGCGCTTCACGTGATCGGCATGCGGCACCCGCTCAAAGCCTTCATGAAGACAGGGCGCGGCCACATCAACGAACGCACCGGCACGCAGCAACAATTCAGCTTTGCGCGCAGCCGTTTCGGAGCCGCCAACCACCAGGCAGTGACGGTCGCGCAGGTCCAGAAAAATGGGCAGGTATTCCATGCGATTTACTCGGCAGATGGGCCGGACTCGGGTCCGGCTCCGGGTTCGGTTGATTCGTCAGATTCAGCCCCCTCGGCTGAATAGGGCGGGATGAAAATGAAGCGCATGTCGCCCGGCGTCATTTCGACGAAATCAAGCGTCACGCCCTGAAGGTAGGGTGTGCTGGACGCTGCAATCAGGATTTCGACGCCATTGCAGATCAGCTGCTCGTCCGCTTCGCGCTCATGATCGAATCCCATGGCATAGTTCACATTGCCGTCTTCTTCCTGATAGGCAGCCACACGCAGCACCATGCCAAATACATCGGGATTGTTGGAAACGGCGCGAATCTGTTCAGCAGCGGAGTCGGTAATCTTGATCATGGGATATCCCTCGAAAATTATGCAGCAGCGTACGCTTTGTGCGCACGCGCCTGTTTCAAAAATGGTCTGATCCAGCCCAGGGCACCGCTACCACGTCGATGCACATAGCCGGCCAGCAGGTTCTGCAACTGGTAGCCGTCATGTTTGCCGTCTATGCCATGGCCGCGTTTGACCTGATAGGCGTATATGGTGTCTGCCGGCAGGTTTTCCAGACTGGAGTAATGAAATTCGTGTGCCGGAATCGTGGCGGCTTCCTGCCACCGGTCTTCCCCGGTCGGCTGCAACATCGCATACCCTCGCCCCACGGGACGCTCATGCATCACCGTATCCCCGGGCACCACGCCCACCATGTCACGTTTCTGACCCTGCCAGGTCAGGCTGCGGGACAAATACATCAAGCCACCGCACTCTGCATAGGTTGGCAGACCTGCCTCAATGGCACTGCGTATGCTGGCCCGCAGTGGGGTATTCGCCTCGAGTTCAGCCATGAAGACCTCGGGAAACCCGCCGCCAATGATGAGCCCGTCCAGGCCCGGCAAGGCGTGGGCATTCAGCGTGTCGATCGTGACCAGCTCCACATTCGACGCGCGTAGCGTGTCGATATCTTCACTGTAATAAAAACCGAACGCCTGATCATGAGCAATCCCGATACGCAGTTGGGGTTCGGCAAATTCCGCACCGATCACCTCGATGCATGACCGCTCGGGCGCGCTGTCAGCGATGGCCAGCAGTCGGTCGAGATCCACCTGGGCGGCGACCCGTTCCCCGACTTGTCTGATACGCGCCAGCGCTTCCTGCTGTTCGTTTGCCGGCACCAGACCCAGATGGCGCTCGGTTATCTTCATGCCGGCCTCATGCTGGACTGCGCCGATCACCTCGATGTCGGTGTAATGTTCAATCACCGCCCGCAACTTGGATTCGTGGCGACTTCCACCCAGATTGTTGAGTATGACGCCGGCGATTCGAATGTCCGGATCAAATGCCTGGTAGCCGAGAATCAACGGCGCCACCCCGCGCGTCATGCCGCGCGCATCGATTACCAGGACGACAGGCGCATCCAGCAGCTTGGCCAGCGCGGCATTGCTGTTGCTGCCATCCAGATCCAGGCCGTCATAGAGGCCCTTGTTGCCTTCGATCAGGCTGATCCGGGCATGGCTTGCGGACCGCGCAAATTGCTGTTCGATTTCATCCCGCTGCATCATGTGGAAATCAAGGTTGTAGCAGGGCCGCTGCGAAGCCATTCCCAACCACATCGGGTCGATGTAGTCCGGGCCTTTCTTGAAGCCCTGAACTGTATGACCCCGTGCGTGCAACGCCGCACACAAACCCAGTGTCAGCGTGGTCTTGCCCGATGATTTATGCGCAGCCGAAATAAAGACGCGGGGCATATGAGCCCCGCGCTTTAAGGATGTGGTCTGTGTATTTGCCTGGTTCATGCCGGTCACTCACCCGCCAGGTGAGTGCCTGGCAGGCTCATGTTCAATGTTCCAGTTTGGCGACCGACTCGTCGTCCAGGCTGACGGGCAACAGGCGAAGGAGCTTGACGCCAAAGGTTGTCACCAGCAGTGCAATCGCAATCCCGCCCAAACCCAGGAAAATCTCGGGAACACTGGGTGAATAGGAATGAACCACGCCATCATAAAAGCTGCTTGTTTCTGTCAGGCCAGGAAACATGTCCAGCGGATATGCCTGCGCACCAATGATGGTGACGTACATCTGTGCGATCCCGCCCAGGATGACGAGCGCGCAGGCAATCATGATCCAGCTGCGTTGTTTGCCCAGGCCGCTCAGAAGAATGACCAGGGGAGCCACGCATCCGATTGCAATCTGACCTATCCAGAACAGGGTGGTGAATATGCCGCCATCACGCAGGATGAAGGCTTCAACCGAGTGGAATTTGGTGAAGTACAGATTGGTCATGTGGTAGACGACGACAAAGTACAGCACGGCTGCGACGAACACGGCCAGCAGACTTTTCAAGCGCATCATGACGGCATCGCCCAAGGCACGCCCAGTCCAGGCGTATGCGGCGGTCAGCACCATCAAGTAAATGGCAAGACCATAGGCAAAGGACATGATGATGAACATCGGCGCCAGCATGGCGGTACCGTACAATTCGCGCGCAATCAGAAAGCCGAATAGCGAGCCGGTACCAGTCGTCAGGGTCAGTCGCCAGATAAAGGCTGCCGTCCCCGCTGCCTTGGAATACGACTTGACGCTGCGGTCCAGCATCGTCCACAAATACGCACCCACCAAGGCAAAGAAGCCTGAATACAAAAATACGTTCCAGGTAAACATCGACTTGAAGTTGAAATGCGTCATCGCCACGATCAACCGGTCAGAACGTCCCAAATCCAGCACCAGCACCAGCAAGCCACCCAACATCAAGGCCAGCGCCAGAATGGCCGACAGTGGCGCGAGCGGTTTGTACATGGGCTTATTGAAGACCGATGCGATGGATGCAATATTCAGGGCGCCTGACGCTGCCACGATCAGGAATACGGCGAATACGTGCGGCAGACCCCATACAATCTGGTTATCCATGCCCGTCACGACGTGTCCATGGTGGTGCATGTAGTTCCATGCACCGGCACCGAACAGCACGAACAGGCCGAGGATGCCGAACAACAACCAGAATTTGGGGCTGCTGCCCTCTACTTCGCGGAAGGTAATGCTTGCCATGTTGATTTAGATTCCGTGATAGCGAACGCCGACATTGAGATCCAGATCGGCCCGTACCTGCTTGGTAGGCAGTTCGCGCAAACGCTTGGAAATCTCGCTTTCGGGATCATTCATGTCGCCAAATATCAGCGCATTGTGGCCCGCTGCAGTACAGGCTTCGACGCAGGCTGTGGTGCCATCGCCACGATCTACTTTTTGAACGCAGAAGGTACAAGACTCGACACACCCAACGCCACGCGGGACATCCGGCTTTTGCGTGTCGTTCAAGGGTTCATGCACAAGTGAACGTGCCTTGTACGGGCACGCCATCATGCAATAACGACAACCAATGCAGGTATGACGGTTCACCAGCACGATGCCGTCTGCGCGTTTGAATGAGGCGCCGGTTGGGCACACATCCACACAGGGTGGCTCTTCGCAGTGCTGGCACAGCATCGGCAGATTGGTTTCCATCTGCGTCAGCGGATCCTGCAACTCAAGCTTGCGTATCCATTGCGGTGCCTGCTTGGGGTGCTTGCTTTCAGCAACCGGCGTCCAGCCATTTTCGGTACTGCAGGCTGTCACGCAATCATCGCAGCCTGTCGCACACTTGGTTGCATCGACCAGCATGCCCCAGCGCACTGCGCTGCTTGCAGCCTGATCCGGTGCACGGCCTTGCGCGACATCAATCAGCATGATGCCGGGCGCTACGGCCAGGCCTGCCGCAGCCGCCGTGGCAGCCCCAACAAAGCGGCGTCGCTCTGGCGAATTCAGCGTGTTCTCGGCAATTGGTTCTTGTTCGTTCATTGGGCAACCCCAGCCATCTCTTCGGCGCTCACCTTGCTGCCTGCCGAGGCAGCCAGTTTGTGCTTGTAATGCGCGGTTTCGGCATTCAAGGAATGCATGGACATCGACCCTTGCGGCTTGGTCGAATGACAGTCGAAGCAATCGATCTTGACTGCTGCATAGCTGTGGCAACTCACGCAAAAGTCATCTTTTGCAGCGGCCACACTGCCTGTCTTCTCACTGGCGTGACAATTGATGCACTCCTTGAGGCTGTACTTCTTGGTACGAATACCTTTCAGTACAGTTTCATCCCGATGATGATTCAGCAGCTCCATGTGATGGCGTCGCATGTAGTCATCACTTTCGACACAGCGATCGCCCTTGATGGGCTCGGTAATCACCGGCTTGGGTGCACCACCCGCCTTGGGTTGATCGTCTGCATCAGCCCAAGCGAAGGCAGCTGTGGTTATCACAACCGCCGCACCTGCTACCAAAAGGCGTTTCATCATGCCTGCCACGCTTAGTCACCCATACCCATGACGATATAGCCGGTCGGGCACACGTCAGCACAAATGTGGCAGCCGATGCACTTGCTGTAGTCGGTGTCGACGTAACGACCCACGGTGGGGTTGTCCTTTTTCTTCACTTTGAACACGGCAACCTGCGGGCAGTACACCACACAGTTGTCACACTCGAAACACTGTCCACAGGACATGCAACGCTTCGCTTCTTCAACGACCTTTTTGTCCGACAGGGCATGCAGGCGTTCTTCAAAGTTACCCAGTGCCCCTTCCTTGTCGAGCATGGTTACATCACGAATGTTGCGCTCGACTGCTGGGAAATGACCCAGGAACAATTCGGTGTGCTTCGTAATATGGCGACCCGATGCATCTTCGAAGTTGTGCAGCAGATCCTTGCGCTCAGACGTACCCAGAATGGCGCCATGAACGTCATTGTTGTACTCATGACCGGCTTCAAGCCATTTGCGGATTTCGTCAAAGTGATGCACGTCAACCTTTGGACGCTTGCTGAGTTCTTTTTTGCCGTTCAGGAAGTCATGAATTCCTTCGACTGCGATCGAAGCATGGCCGATAGCCGTGGTCAGCAGGTGCGGACGAATGACGTCGCCGCCGATGAACACCTTCTCACTGCCGGGGAAGCGGTAGTTCTTGTCAGCCTTCATCAAGCCATTATTGTTGTTGAACTGCTCCAGACCGGTGAAATCCACGCCCTGGCCAATAGCAGACACGATCAAATCGGCGGGCAGATCACGCTCGGTGCCTTCAACCAGCTTGGTCTCTTTGCCTTCCATCACGAAATCGGAAACACGCAAGGCAGTCGCGCGGCCTTTCTCATCCAGAATGATGGCGATCGGCGTCACGCCACCCAGAATTTCGATACCTTCTTGCTGTGCATGCTCAATTTCATGCTTGCTGGCGTTCATCTTGTCGATGGTGGCACGCGACACCAGTACCACTTCAGCGCCTTCACGCGCAGAAACCGAAGCAACGTCATGTGCCATATGGCCGGAAATCACGTTTTCAGCGCTTGGGCGCTCGTCAACGCTACCCGATTTGCTGACGTTACCCAGACGGCGCGCAACGGTGACCACGTCGATCGAAGTATCACCACCACCGATCACGACCACGCGATTGCCAACGTGTTGCAGGCGGCCTTCGTTAAATGCACGCAGGAACGCGACGGCGGTTACGCAGTTGGGGGCTTCAGCGCCGGGAACGGGCAATGGACGACCTGATTGCGCGCCCATCGCCATGAAGATCGCATCAAATTCCTTGTCGATCTCGTCGTAGCTCACATCGGAGCCCACGCGCGTTTTGAGGCGCGTTTCAACGCCCATGTCGATAATGCGGCCAATTTCCGAATCCAGCATTTCACGTGGGGTACGGAAACCAGGAATACCGTAACGCATCATGCCGCCGAGCTCTTCATGCTCATCGAAAATGGTGACGCCGTGACCACGCAGACGCAGCTGATAAGCCGCAGCCAGGCCCGCAGGACCTGCGCCGATGATGGCCACTTTTTTGCCAGTCGATGCGCCAGCCGGGGTGAATTTCATGCTGTTTTCGATACCCCAGTCGCCAATGAAATGCTCGACCGAGTTAATCCCCACATGGTCTTCAACCATGTTGCGGTTACAGCCAGATTCACAAGGCGCTGGGCAGACACGACCCATCACTGCGGGAAACGGGTTCGCCGAAGTAACACGCTCAAAAGCGTATTGCTGCCAGGTTACGCCTGCGGGCGGTTTCTCGATGCCACGTACGATGTTCAGATAGCCGCGAATGTCTTCACCTGCCGGGCAAGAACCCTGACAGGGCGGTGTAGCAAGCAAGTACTCGGGACACTTGTGCGTCCAACTGGACTGAAAAATTATGTCCTGGTGACAGCCATGCTGGTTCTCCTAACGCTTACGTAACTAAAGATAGATAAATCGCAATCAGCTGGCTTATTCAGCTTTTTCCAGCTTGATTGCCTTGCTAACCAATTGATGTACTCCACCCACCATGCTCATATCGAAGCCATATTTGGGCAAAACCTTGGTGAACTGCGCTTTGCAAATCGCGCAGATCATGGCCATGAAATTAACCTTGTGTTCCTTGACAACGTTATTGAGAGCCGTCGCGCGCGGCAAGGCCCCCTTGACACGGACTTCCAGCAGGTCGTCAGTCAATACGCCGCCGCCGCCGCCGCAGCAGAAGGTGGACTCACCAATCGTATCGTCGGCCATGTCGTGGAAATTGTTGACCACTGACCGGATCAACTCACGCGGAATGCTGAACTGCCCACCCGGCTCGGTACCCATGCGTGACGCACGCGCCACATTGCACGAGTCGTGATAAGTCACAATCACATCATCGTTGCCAGCCGGGTCGACCTTTATCTTGCCTGATTTGATCAGGTCATTGGTCAACTCACAAATATGCTGGGGTTGCGGATACGACGGATCGAGTTGTTTCTGCAGCTCAATCGAAAATGGATCATCGCCGCCGTAGCCTATGCCCGTCAGGGTGTTCCAGAAGCTGTATGCAACGCGCCAGGCATGGCCGCATTCACCGACCACGATACGCTTGCAACCCAGTTCAAGTGCCGCATCGCGAATCCGCATGGCGACGTTGCGCATGGTTTCGTAATTGCCGTTGAACAGACCAAAATTGCCGGCCTCTGATGCGTACGAAGACATGGTCCAACTAATGCCCGCAGCATGAAAGACCTTGGCATAGCCCATCAGGGATTCCACATGAGGCTCGGCGAAGTAATCTGCGGATGGTGTAATCAGCAGCACTTCAGCGCCTTTGACATCGAGCGGAATTTTTACCGCCACGCCTGTGTCAGCTTCGATGTCTTCTTCCAGACCTTCCAATGTATCTATCAACGCAGGGCCAGGCAGACCAAGGTTGTTTCCGACTTTCTGGACTTTACCCAGAATATCGTTCGAATACTTCTGGCCCATGCCGACATGGTTCAGAATTTCGCGGCCGGCCATGGTGATTTCAGCGGTATCGATGCCATAAGGACAAAACACCGAACACCGGCGGCATTCCGAGCACTGATGGTAATAGTTGTACCAGTCAGCCAGGATGTCTTTTGTCAGATCCTTGGCACCTACCAATTTCGGAAACAGTTTGCCCGCAGTGGTGAAGTAACGACGATAAACCTGGCGCATCAGATCCTGACGTGCCACCGGCATGTTTTTCGGATCGGACGTACCCAGGTAGTAATGGCATTTATCCGTACAGGCGCCGCAATGAACGCAGGCATCCAGGAATACTTTCAGCGACCGATACTTGCCCAGCAGATCGCCCATCTTGTCGATCGCGCGCTCTTTCCAGTCTTCACCCAACTCATGGGGGTAACCCATGAAATCCTGAATCGCTTGCGGTGCAGGAAAGGTCTTGACATGCGCCATCGCGCCTTCCCGCAATGCGGGGACTTCGATGGTGTCTTTTATTTCCGGGATGTCAAATTCAGCAACGGCCACGTGAGAATCCTTTGTCTGTACTTATTGTTTGCTAATCAATGTCAATAATTCAGTTTTTCTGATCGAGGCGCGCAGCCCATGCTGCGATATGCCGCTTTTCGCGTGGGTTGTCCACCTGATTGCGCGTCGGACTGAAGAACAATCCCGGAGCATGCAACAGCTTGCTGATCGGGAAGATAAGCATCAAGAATGCGACCATCGCAAGATGGATCATCAGCACCGGATCTTGCGGAAGAGGCTGGATATCGAAGTACATCAAGCCCATGAAAAAGGCTTTCAGCGAAATGATGTCGGTATGGACAACAAAGGTCATCAACGCCCCGGACACACCAATTGCGATCAGCAATACCAGCATCAGATAATCCGATGGGGTAGAGATGTAGCGCACCCGGTCAACCAGAAACCGGCGAGCCAACAAGCCCAGCAGACCAATCACCATCATGAAACTCGCGTATTTGCCAAATGGCTGAACAATGCCAACCCAGAACCAGACCGGTTCAGTGAAGTAGCGCAGATGACGAGCCAGAACCAGGAACAGGCCAAAGTGGAACATCCAGCCAAACGCCCAAATCCACTTGTTCGCCTTGAAGAGTGATTCGAATACCACGACCTCCTTGGCCATGCGGTAAACCACACCTGATCGCGTCGTAGGCGCCGGCGTAGTAGGAATCTTCAGCGGCGCAGGTGTCCGACTATAGTCAACAATTTTGTAAACCAAGCCGATTACCAGCAACAAGGCTGCGATGTAGAACATCCCGGCGTAAATCATCGTCACTGTAGACAAACCAATCCCCTAACAACGTATATGTTTACAAATCAAACGCACGCGCTTGCGCAATCTGCACGACTTGAAGCGCATTCAATTTGGAAACATCAACCGAAAATCGAAGGCGCCCCGGAACCTTCACCGGGGCGATCCGACAGCTTTACGGCTTAGATACAACCGGTCGGCTTGGGCAGGCCGGCGATCTTACATGCCTGCTTGGCAGGTCCGTAGGGAAACAACTCGTACAGATACTTGTTGTTGCCTTTATCGGGACCGAGCTTCTTGCCAATCGCCTTGGTCAGCACGCGCACTGCGGGTGCAATCTGATATTCGGCGTAGTATTCACGCAGAAAGTTAACCACTTCCCAGTGGCTATCGGTCAGGTCGACCTTCTCTTCGACGGCCATATACTTGGCGACGTCTTCGTTCCACTGCGACAGATCGATCAAATAACCTTCTTCGTCGACTTCGTACTCTTTTCCGGCGATATCCACCATGGGCATAGCAATACTCCTTTAATTAAAAGTTACAGCCAAGACTGACAGCTATTGTGTTCTGCAACCAGATCCACAAAACCACCGTAATCCACGACATTGACCCCGTCCAACACACGCCCAGCCATGCCACGCGCCGCCAGATCAGGACCGAGAGCGTAAATCTTGAGGTCAGCTGCCGCCGCCTGGATTTTCGCAGCTGCCACGTTGCCATTCGTCGCCGCATACACCGCGTCTTCGATCAGCAAAACAGCAGAACCTTTTGTGGCCATGGCGAGGCAGCTATCCAGCGAACCACGATCAGAGGCCGACTTATTTACAATATGCAACATATCCGTACCCCTTAGAAGCTGATCACGACGTCTTGCTCTGCCATGAGATTTGCCATCTCAGTAACGGAAAGCGTCGTCACATCAACAATCAGATCATCTTCGGTCAGACCACGGGCTTCCATTGATGCCTGGTCGACATAAAGCTTCTCGATGTCGTAACCATCCAGCGCACGATACGTCTTGGAAAAATCCTTGACTTCGATGCCCTTGGAATCAATACCCTTCATGAGCTGGTACACACCATCATCCGTGAAGACCATGCTGACATCCTGATCGAAAGCGGCCGTAATCAGCACCACCTCCAAACCCTCCAGCGCGTACACGGTGCCGTGCGGTGCCTTGCGGTTCAGGAACAAGAATTTCTTGACGATGCCAGAGCCTTCGTCCATTTCGTCCATATCACTCATCTCGTTATCCCTCAATCACCGAACGTCACGAGACGATCGTACTGAATACCCATCTCAACCAGCTGGCCCAGTCCCGAGATACGGAAGTTATCACCCAGCACGCCATCCGTAATGCCGCGGCGCTGCGCTGCCGCCACACACACCACCAGATCGACACTGTGATCCGCCGCCAACTTTGACCAGCGCGCACCTACGTTGCGGTCATCCTGCGGCGGCGTTGCCAGACGCGAGGCGTTATACACGCCGTCGTGGTAGAAAAAAATACGTGGGACCTTGTGACCCTTTTCGATCGCCGTACGGGCGAACAAATAGGCAGAATCACTTGCTTGATGGCTATAAGGGCCTTCGTTTACAAGAATACCGAATTTCATAACTAGTTCTAACTCCGAAAATTCTAGTCATTATCATTGGTGCCGCCTAGCATGCGGCAGCACCAACCACCTGACACGCCCGTTTAGAAGCGGATGTGCGCCGAAGCGTTCAGGTTGGCACGACCACCGCGCCAGTTATCAATGTGATACTTGGTGAAGGGCAGACCGGTCTTCTCGAAGAATGCAGGCCAGCCAATACGGTCGATCCAGTCGGCCATGCGTTCCCAAGGTTTGCCATCAGCCTTATAGGTCGACAGAATTTTCCTGACGACTTCACCCACTTCAGGCCAACGCGGTGCGTTGTTTGGCAGGCCTGAAGCCACCAGTTTATGGAAGGTCGGCTTGGAGCGCGCGTTGGAGTTCTTGCCGCCCACCCAGATCGCGATCTTGGAGTGCTCTGGATCATTGATCTGCATCGGAGGACAGGGCGGGAAGCATGCGCCGCAGCAAATGCACTTCTTCTCGTCCACTTCCAGCGAGGGCTTGCCATTCACCAAAGCGGGACGGATCGCCGCAACCGGGCAACGCGCCACAACCGAAGGACGCTCACACACGTTGGCAACCAGATCGTGGTTGATCTTGGGCGGCTTGGTATGCTGCACGATGATGGCAATGTCTGCCTGGCCGCCGCAGTTGATTTCGCAGCAGGAGGTGGACATCTTGACGCGGTTAGGCATCTCGCATTTGACGAAGTCGTCGTACAACTCATCCATCAGCGCCTTGACAACGCCCGAAGCGTCGGTGCCCGGAATGTCGCAATGCAAAAATCCCTGGGTGTGCGCAATCATGGACACCGAGTTGGCAGTTCCACCGATGGGGTAGCCCTTGTCGTTCAGCGCCTTGATCAGCGGCTCAACCTTTTTACCATCAGCCACCATGTATTCGATGTTGGAACGTGCGGTAAAGCGCACGAAGCCGTCACCAAACTGGTCAGCGATGTCAGCGAGTTCACGAATGGTGTAGTGATCCATCTGACGCGCCGTACCGGCCTTGACCGTCCAGATTTCGTCGCCGGATTCGGCACGGTGATACAGAACACCCGGCTTCGGATGGCTATGGAAAGACCACTTGCCATAGTTTTTGATCATCACGGGGTGCATGTAGGGCATCGGATCCGGCGCGCCGGATTCAATAGGAGGACGCATTTCTGCCATGTTATATCTCCAACAGGTTTAATACGCGGGTCTCGTGCTATGCCGAGACCCGGGATAAGCAACGATTAAGATTAAGCGGCGGACGACTGCTTGTACTCGTTCCACTTCTCGACCTGCTCGTCCCAGTCGTCAGAACGGAAGTACGGGTTGGAACGCGGCTCTTTGATCATGTTGGGATCAACCGGAATGTCCATGCCTTCAAGGAAGTTGGTCAGGCCGATACGCTCGATCATTTCACCGGTACGCTCATGCTCCAGCGCATTTTCAGCGAAGAAGTCAATGATATTGCGGGACAACTCGTTCAGTTTTTCGAAGTCTTCATCGGACTCAAGCTTCATGAACGGAATCACCACGGTGCCCATGGTTGCGCCAATCTTCAGCACACCCTTGCCGCCCACCAGAATGGACACGCCCTTGTCGACACCAGGCAGCAGGCCGCCAGGGATCACATTCAGGCAGTGCATGCAGCGCACGCAGTTTTTGTTGTCGATACACATCACGTTGCCATCACCGAGCGCAGCGGTAGAAACGGTAGCGCTAGCAACAACCTTGTCTGCAGCAACCAGCGTAATTGCTTTGGTCGGGCACTTGCTGACCACGTCGTTGACCAGATCGGTCATGCCGTGAGCCTTGAAGTAATCCTGAACCTGCGCTTCGTTGACGCGGATGTTGTCGCGCCACGTGCCAATGGTGGCCATGTCGGAACGCTGAATCGCGTTAACACAGTCATTCGGGCAGCCGGAGAACTTGAATTTGAATTTGTACGGCAGGGACGGACGGTGCATGTCGTCAATATTATTATTGATGACGGTACGCAGGGCCTTTGCCTCATCGTAGCAGGACATCTCGCAACGGGCAGCGCCGACGCAGGACATGGAGGTGCGCAGTGCAGGACCGGCGCCGCCCAAGTCGAAACCCATTTCATTGAAGGCATCAAATGCAGGCTGCACGTCTGCAGTTTTACAGCCCTGGAGCATGATGTCGCCAGACTGGCCATGGAATGCAATCAGGCCTGAACCACCGTTTGCCGACCAGACGTCACACATCTTGCGCAACAGATCGGAAGTGTAATGCATGCCGGGAGGCGGCTGCACACGCAGGGTGTGGAATTCGGCCGCCTCGGGGAACAGCGGCTGATGATTTTCATCTTTTAACTCGGTAAAACGCGGGATCACACCACCACCGTAACCGAACACCCCAACCGTACCACCCTTCCAGTAACCCTTCATGTGCTGGTAGGACGTTTCCAGCTGACCCATCAGGTCAACCATCATGTCGTTATCCTTGGCCAACCGCTTCAAGCCGGTCACGAAGCTGGGCCACGGGCCTGTCTCGAGCTCGTCCAGATTGGGCGTATCAATCATTTGCTTTGCCATTGTCTACTCTCCTAGAAAATTCGAAATGCCCGTTCAGCCGGAAGCTCAACGGTATCCCATAATCGTATTGGCTAGTCAGTCTCGCCACCATCATTCTCATGGGTAAACCTGCCTACCCCATCACGGTAGGTCACAACCTACCCAAAAGGAGTATGCGGCTTCCCCCAACGCGGTAATGTCCTGTTCTTTCGAAGAATGAGACATTACGTGCCCACCACAAGAGCCCATAAGAGTATTAAAATATTGTTGCGAACGCAAGCCCTTGGGAGCAACAAGGTTGAAATGCTGCGTTGCACCCCCCATTAACTAATGCGAGACGTGATGCTTTGCCCTGTCCCGGCTTCGCAATACATCTCTTATTATTTGAAACGACACAAATTGAATCCTCATGCCTGATATCACGCCCTTGGAAAAAATGAGATTGCCGTTCGGCGGTCAGGAAATCGAATTTCAGCATCTGACCCATAATTCGGGCGGCGTCCCTTTTATGCGTATCCGAATTCGCGAGAACAAACGTTTCACGATATTTGACGTCGATCCGGTCAGCGCTCAGAAATGGGGAGAAGTGATGCTGGCCTGGGCCAGTGAAAATGCAGGGGATGTGCCATGAATTGGGCAATCTGGCCTGAAAACAAGCCGGAAGAGTACACCCCCCACATGATCGATCTGCAATTCGATCTGGTTGGCACGACCATCCCGGCTGACAACGCGCTATTGCTTTCCAGCGCGTTGCAGCGTTTGCTTCCATGGCTGAGCGACGATGCTGAGAGCGGCATTCAGCATCTGAAAGGTGCTGAAACCAACAGTGGCGATACCACGCTCAATATCAACCGGCGCACCAAACTGTTCATTCGCGTACTCAAGACTCGGGTCGACGCAATGCAACAGCTGATTGGACAGACCCTCGACCTGGCCGGACACGGCTTGCAGATCGGCAACTTCAAGACCCGGGCGTTCACCCCGTTTGCAAACATCTACGCGCATTTCGTTGACACTGGCAGTGCCGGTGAAGAACAATTCGTCCAAGACGTGATGCGTGAACTGGACGGTCATTTCAAATTGCGCTGCGGTTTTATTTGCGGCAAGCAGCATACGCTGCAAGGCACATCAGGCCCGCTCCACGGCTACAGCCTGATGCTGCACGACGTTCCTCCCCACAAGTCCCTGCAAATTCAGGACGAAGGCATGGGACGCAACCGTTTGTTAGGCTGCGGGATTTTTATCCCGCATAAATCCATTGCACCGGTCGCTCCGGTGATTCTTTAAATAAACCAAACCTGAAAGGAGCAGTAATCATGGGTTACATGTTAAACGGCGAAGAACTGGAAACCGGCGAAGAGAATTTCCTGCTGGAAGCCAATTTCAGCGATGAAATCGTACCAGTTATCGCAGAAGCCGAAGGCATCAAGTTGACCGACGCGCACTGGCAAGTTGTCAATTACCTGCGTGAGAAGTACAAAGATGATGGTCAGACCCCCAATTTCCGCAACATGGTTGCCGAATTGACTGACCTGCACGATGGCGTGGACTGGAAAAAAACGCTGTACGAACTGTTCCCCAACATGCCCGCACGCCAGGGCTGCCGCGTTTCCGGCCTGCCGAAGCCTTTCGGCAAGGGCGGCTACTGATTCAAGCCGAGCGTATACGCTAAGCGGGTAGCGTGGTTTGGCCACGCTGCCCGCTTCTTACTTGAAGCTCACCTCTTACGGTTCCATCCATGTTTTCCAACACGCTGGTTACCACTGAAGATCTGGCAGCGCACCTGGACGATCCGAACTGGATCATTCTGGACTGCCGCTTCACCCTTACAGATTCCGAGGCTGGTCGCGAGGCCTACGTGAAAGCCCATATCCCGGGCGCACGTTATGTTCACCTCGACGACGACCTCTCCGCCCTGCCCAGCGAAACGACGGGCCGCCATCCGCTGCCTGATCCGCATGCGCTGACCGAAAAGCTCTGCGCGTGGGGCGTAGGCGTCAACAAGCAGGTGGTGGTGTATGACGACAGTTTTGGCTCTATGGCCGTTCGCTTATGGTGGATGATGCGCTGGCTCGGCCACCCTGGCGTGGCTCTGCTGGACGGCGGCTACCCCAAATGGCTGCGCGAAAAATACCCGGTCGACGCCGAGGTGCCTGTGCCGCACAAAGGCGCATGTGCCTGCCTGCCCGAGCCCACCCAGATCGTGGGCGCAGACGAAATCCTGCATGCCTCGAAAACGGGCGAACAGCTCATCATCGATGCACGGCCGGACCGCCGCTTTTCCGGCGAATTCGAGCCGCTCGATCCGGTGGCGGGGCATGTCCCCGGCGCCATCAACTATCCTTTCGATGAAAATCTCGACATCGACGGCACCTTCCTGCCGCCCGAAGCGCTGCGCGAAAACTACCAGGCGCTGCTCAAGGGCAAACCGGCCTGGCAGGTGCTCCATATGTGCGGATCCGGCGTCACGGCCTGCCACAACGTTCTGGCGATGGAAATTGCCGGCCTGCCCGGCTCACGGCTCTACCCCGGATCATGGAGCGAATGGATACGCGACCCCGCCCGCCCCGTCGCCACGGGCGAGTAACGCACCACCGATTAAAGGAGACCCCTCATGGTCAAACCCGTCAAAGTCCGCACTATCTGGTTCAAGAAGGAAGGCGAGCGCAGCCCGGAAGAAATCGCCGGCGCAGTCGCCACCACCACCTGGCGCGTTGCCGACAAGGCCGTGGACAACCTTGGCCGCGAAAATTACGACATCATCACTCCGGCACGTGGCTTCAAGCTGATCGCGGAATTCCTGGCTTTTCTGGTGCATTACTGCGACCGCATGGCCTACGCCACCTTGACGCCCGAACGCCGCATCGCCATCCTGCAGGCGGTATCCAACCGACTCGGTGAATTGATGGAAGAAAACATCATCAGCGTCGCCGGCCCCGATGGCAACCGTAACTTCAAGGCCGAGTTCATCGACTTCCTGAACCGGCGTTTTGAAGATTATTCCGAATTCGAGTTTCCGGATGAAGAAAAGGCCAGCTTCCCGGCATTGCGCTTTCTAAGCCTGCAAATCCGCGAAGAAATGGGCGACAACGACAAGACCTGGATCATGGACCAGATCATGGACATCGAAATGCCCGAGATGATGGGCACGGTCAGAAAGAGCTTCACCGGCCTGCTGTCCGATGCACCGGTCAAGCGTGGCTTCGGCTCGCCCGACATGCTGCCGCCGGAATAAATGCCTGCTTCAGCGTCCCCATTCGATCTGGCCGATGACAGCGCCTACCGCGCCTGGCGGGATGCCAGGCTGGCTGCGTATCCACGCAGCGTGGATGAACTCGTCGTGCCGCTGGCTGATCCACGCCAGCTAAGCGTGACCGAATCCGCCGCGCTCGAAGCGGGTTGCGCGCGCGCCAACATGGTGATCTACAGTGCGCCGCATCTGCCGGCTGCCGACAAGTCGTTACCGCATCAGCTCGCGAGCCAGCTGGGGCTCATACGGCTGGAGGGCAATTACCTCGCAGACGAGGACGGCCTGTCCAGCATCACCCCGGCGGAGGATGAAGGCCGTGGCCGCGGTGAGTTCATTCCCTACACCCACAAACCGATCAACTGGCATACCGACGGCTACTACAACACGCTCGACTGCCGCATTCTGGGCATGACGCTGCATTGCGCACAGGATGCCGAATCCGGCGGCGACAATGCGTTGCTCGACCATGAGATTGCCTATATCCAGTTGCGCGACAGCAACCCCGATTATGTGGCGGCCTTGATGCAGCCCGACGCCATGACGATTCCCGCGCGCATGGACGATGACAATATCGCCCGCGCCGAGCAAAGCGGTCCGGTGTTTTCCGTTGATCCAGAGCAGGGTTTTTTGTACATGCGCTATACCGCGCGCACCCGCTCGATCGTGTGGAAAGATGATCCGATCACGCAAGCTGCCGTCAAAGCCCTAGCCGACATCCTGACCAACTCGGAATACATTCTGACCGCACGCCTGCGCCCCGGCATGGGCCTGATCTGCAACAACGTCCTGCACACGCGCAGCGCGTTTACCGATTCACCCGAACACCGCCGCCTGCTCTATCGCGGGCGCTATTACGACCGCCTGTCCTTTGCCGCGCACGCAGCCTAGGCAGCGGTTAAAATAGCGGTCTTATTTTTCGGCCAGGCCGTATGCAGCTTCTCGCCCTTGGGGTCAACCACCACACTGCGCCACTCGCGATTCGCGAGCAGGTGGCGTTCGGCCCCGAGAAACTGGTGCAGGCGCTGCATGAACTGACGCAAAGCCAGCGCGCGTCCGAGGTCGCCATCCTGTCAACCTGCAACCGCACCGAGCTCTATTGCAATACGCCCTCGCCCGATTCGGTCACGCAATGGCTGGCCGATTTCCATCGCATCGAACGCCGCGAACTCGCCCCCTACCTGTATGCGCTGCCGCGTGAACAAGCCGCACAACACGCATTCCGGGTGGCGGCCGGGCTCGATTCCATGGTGCTGGGCGAAACACAGATTCTTGGCCAGATGAAGCAGGCCGTGCAGGCTGCCGAGCAAGCCGGCACCCTCGGTCTGCTGCTGCACAAGCTGTTTCAGCGCACCTTTTCGGTAGCCAAGGAAGTACGCACCAGCACCGAAATCGGCGCCAACTCGGTGTCGATGGCCGCCGCCGCAGTCCGGCTGGCCGAACGCATCTTCCCCACGGTCAAGGATCAGGCCTGTCTGTTCATCGGTGCCGGCGAGATGATCGAACTGTGCATCACCCATTTCGCCGCCCAGCACCCGCGCCGCATGACCGTGGCCAACCGCACCATCGAACGCGCCCGCCCTCTGGCCGACCGCTTCGGCGCCGAAGTCATCCCGCTTACCTCGCTGCCGGATGAACTGCCGTCCTACGACATCATCATCACCTCCACCGCCAGCCCGCTGCCGATCCTGGGCAAGGGCCTGCTCGAGCGCGCCATCAAGCAGCGCCGCCATCGTCCGGTTTTCATCGTCGACCTGGCCGTGCCGCGCGACGTCGAAGCCGAAGTGGCCGAGATGGACGACGTGTTCCTGTACAGCGTGGACGACCTTGGCCAGGTAGTGCGCGAAGGCATGGACAACCGCGTCGCGCAGGTGGTACAGGCCGAAGCAATCATCGAAACCAGCGTGGAAAGCTTTGTCCACTGGATGGAAGGCCGCGAACTGGTGCCGCTGATCCGCTCGCTACGCGACAGTGCCGAGCGCCACCGTCGCCACGAAATCGAGAAGGCCGAAAAGGCATTGGCACGTGGCGCAGATCCGCAAGCCGTGCTTGAGTCGATGAGCCACGCCCTTGCCAACAAGCTGCTGCACACTCCCACCCACGCGATCAACCACGCCAGCAAGCAGGAACGTGACCAGCTGGTTCAACTCATCAGCCAGCTTTACGGCTTGCATCAGGAATGAAAGCCTCGCTGGTCGACAAGCTCGCTCGCGCCGACGAGCGGCTCGATGAACTCGACGCCCTGTTGTCACAGCCCGAGATCGCGGGCGATATGGAAACCTACCGCAAGCTCACCCGCGAGCATGCCGACCTTACCCCGGTGGTGGGGCTGTATCGCCAATACCGGCAGGTCGAGGCCGACCAGAAAAGCGCACGCGAACTGCTCGCCGATCCGGAACTGCGCGAAATGGCCGAAGCCGAGATTGCCGATTGCGATGCGAAAATCAGCCAACTCGAATCCGAATTGCAAACCGCGCTGCTGCCCAGGGACCCCAACGACGAACGCAACATCTTTCTGGAAATTCGCGCCGGCACCGGCGGTGACGAATCCGCCCTGTTCGCCGGCAACCTGCTGCGCATGTATACGCGCTACGCCGAGCGCCAGGGCTGGAAGGTCGACGTGGTGTCGGAGAACCTCGGCGAGGTGGGCGGCTACAAGGAGGTCATCGTGCGCGTGGTCGGCAACGGCGCCTACTCGCGACTGAAGTTCGAATCCGGCGGCCATCGCGTGCAGCGCGTGCCGGAGACCGAATCGCAGGGGCGCATCCACACCTCGGCCTGCACCGTGGCGGTGATGCCCGAAGCCGACGAAGTCGGTGAAATCATCATCAACCCGGCCGACCTGCGTATCGACACTTATCGCGCGTCGGGCGCGGGCGGCCAGCACATCAACAAAACCGATTCCGCCATCCGCATCACCCACCTGCCGACCGGGCTGGTGGTCGAATGCCAGGACGACCGCTCGCAGCACCGCAACCGCGCGCAGGCCATGAGCGTGCTCGCGGCGCGTCTGAAAGACCGCGAAACCCAGGCGCTGCAAGCCGCAGAAGCCAGCACGCGCAAAAGCCTGATCGGCAGTGGCGACCGTTCCGACCGCATCCGCACCTACAACTTCCCGCAAGGCCGCATCACCGACCACCGCATCAACCTCACGCTATATAAGATTGATGCGATGATGGACGGCGACCTGACCGAGTTGTTCGATGCGCTGGCTGCCGAGCATCAGGCCGAACTGCTGGCCACGCTATCGGGTGAGGGATAAGCGGTGAACAGGGAGACGGCAAGCGTCGCCCGCCTGCTGGACGCTGCAACCACCCAGATTGCTGCGGCGCTTGAACTGGACAAACGCGAAGCCCGCATCGAAGCTCGCGCCTTGGCCGTCCACGCCTGGCAGGTCGAACCCGTCTGGCTGATCGCGCATGACACCGACCAACCGAACCCCGCCCAGTCCATCGCGTTCAAATCGCTGGTGTCACGCCGACTGACAGGCGAACCGGTGGCCTACATCGTGGGTCAACGGGAGTTCTTCGGCCGCATGTTCAAAGTCACACCGGATGTGCTCATTCCACGCCCGGAGACGGAACTGCTGGTAGAAACAGCCCTGAAACACCTGCCTGACGACCACCCTGCCCGAATTCTCGACATCGGCACGGGCAGCGGGTGCATCGCCCTGAGCCTGGCGCTGGAACGACCGGATTGCTCAGTCACGGCCACCGACCTCTCTGATCGGGCGCTGAACATCGCGCAAGAAAATGCTCACCGCCTTCACGCCCAGATCCAACTATTGCAAAGCGACCTCTTCGACTCACTAGGCAACGGCCGCTTCGACCTTATCATCAGTAACCCGCCTTACATCCCCGCCGCCGATCCCCATTTACAACAGGGTGACGTTCGGTTTGAGCCTGGACTGGCGCTCTCGGCCGGACCAACCGGCCTGGATACCCTGAAGCGCCTGATCCAGTCGGCAACCGATCACCTGGTATCGGGAGGATGGCTGATGCTTGAGCACGGCTGGGATCAACAAGGCCGTTGCCATTCGTTGCTGGTAGAGTCCGGCTACATGAAAGTCCAATACCTGCATGATCTGGCTGGTCATGAACGCGTGACGCTCGGCCAATGGATGGGCCGATGATGTCGATTCCCGTCCGTCCCCAAGCCGGAGCATGGCAAATCGCGCCCGCCGGCCACCTGCTCACCGCCGAATTTGACGGCCAGACGGTGGTTTACCATACCGGTGCGGGCCATACCCATTGGGTTTCACCTGTCGCAGCCGAGGTGCTGAATTGCTTGCGTCAGGGCACCCAGGATGAAGCGTCGCTCTACACCACACTCAGCGAATTAATCAATGCAGAGGACCTTCCCCTGCTGACCGATTCCCTGCACGAAACCCTTGAGTATCTCAAAAACCTGTCCCTGATCGAGCCCACATGACCCGCATCCAGGATCTTTCCAATCAGGATCTGGCGCGTCGACTGACACAAGGCCTGGATCTGGAGACCGGCCCCTTCGTATTTCATATTCAGAGCGAGGAGGCATCCGTTTTTACGGGGATCCGCCGGCTTTACGCAGACTTCCCGGTAAGCCAGTCGAGAATTCGGGATTTTCATGTTCGGGTCAAGCGCCCTGCCAGCGTTAGGCGCTGGTTCAAGCCGCAAGTCCGCTTCGAGCACGACCATGAAAATCCATTCATGCCGCTGCCGGCCAACCACGCTTTCGCCAGTCTGGAATGGGGCATGAACTGGTGCATTGCAGGCTATGCCCACCAGTTCTTGACCTTGCATGCTGCGGTGCTCGAGCGCAAAGGCCGAGCGATATTGCTGCCAGGCGAGCCAGGTGCGGGGAAAAGCACGCTCACCGCAGCGCTCTCACTGTCCGGGTGGCGCCTGCTGACGGATGAAACGGCTCTTGTCGACCTCGACACGGGCATGCTTTGGCCACTGTCACGGCCAATCAATCTTAAAAACAACTCCATCGACATCATCCAGGTCTTTTCTGATCAGGCTGTTTTTGGCGACCGTGCTTTCGATACGCACAAAGGCACGGTCGCGCATCTGAAACCGAGTGCAGATGCTGTGTTGCGCATGCATGAACCCTGTCGAATTGGTTGGGTGGTGTTCCCACGCTGGCAGGCTGATTCCCCCCCCAAACTCATCTCCCGCCCCAAAGCTGATACCTTTGTTTTTGCAGCGGAAAACAGCTTCAACTACAGCGTATTGGGGGAAGTGGGTTTCCGCGCCCTGGAGGGGCTTATCCGGGAGGCCGCCTGTTACAACTTCACCTATAGCCGTCTGGAAGATGCCTTGCGCATATTTGAAAGGCTGAGCGAATGAATGCTGCCTTCCTGCGCGTCCTGAGTGCGCTGCGAGCGCCCGCAACCCTGTGCCACTTTTCCGACTCGGACTGGGACGCCCTTCTACGCCATACCCGTGCCGCCGGACTCATGTCGCGCCTGGCACTGATGGTTGAATCACAGCAATGCCTGGGAACATTACCGAAACGGGTACGCGGACAAATGCGTGCAGCCCTGTTTGTCGCACAACGGCAAAGTCGTGCAGTCACCTGGGAAGTCCACCAGGTTTGCCGCGCCCTGGATGAACTGGATATCCCGGTCATTCTGCTCAAGGGCGCAGCGTATGTCATGGGCGACCTGCCGCCGGCTCGCGGGCGGCTCTTTGGAGACATAGACCTGCTCGTCCCCAAAGACACATTGCCCACCGTTGAGTCGCAACTGATGCTGCACGGCTGGCATGGTATCCAGCACAACCCGTATGACCAGCGCTACTACCGGGAATGGATGCATGAAATCCCTCCCCTGAAGCACTTCACGCGCGGAAGCGTGCTTGACGTGCATCACAACATTCTGCCGTCAACCGCCCGCCTCAAGCCCTCTGCCGCGCACCTGATGAGTGGTCGGGTGCCCATTGAGGGTTATCGTAATCTTTACCGTCTGGGAGATGCCGACCTGGTGTTGCACAGCGCGACCCATCTTTTTCATGAAGGCGAGTGGGAGCATGGACTGCGGGATCTGGTGGATCTGGACGCATTGCTGCGACACTTCGGAACCGATGATGCATTTTGGGATCATGTGCTCGAGCGAGCTGAAATACTGGATTTGCGCCGCCCGCTTGCCTATGCCCTGCGCTACGCTCACGCACTGCTTGATACACCGATACCGACAGCCCTTCTGGCGCAAACCCGCAGGGATTTGGGCAAGTTGCCGTGGCTGATGGATTGGATCTTCGTCAGGGGCTTCATGAGCGCACATCCAGAACTCTCCACAGCCCATGCCGGTATTGCCCGTTTCACGTTATATGTGCGCAGTCACTGGTTGCGCATGCCCTTGTCACTGCTTGTGCCGCATCTTCTGCGCAAGGTCTGGGTAAAGGGCTGACGCTTGTGTCGGATTTCTTTACAGAACAGCAGAATCCAATTTAATAAATTCAATATAATCATGATGCTGTATCGATGGAGCAATTCTTGCTTAAAATCAAGCAAACCCTATGTGCCGACGGAGTTGCCATGACGGATAAAAAACACGATCCCCAGACAGACCAAACCCAATCGATCAGCCATTCCCGTCGCAGGCTGACAGGTGCAGCCCTGGCCGGTCCAGTGGTGCTGGGTTCGCTTGCAAGCAAGCAGGCGCTTGGCGCCGTGGCCTACAAATGCACCGTGTCCGGTCAGGTTTCCAATAACTTTTCGCCCAGACGAGACGACGGCAACTGTGATTCTTTAGGTCTCTCCCCCGGCTGCTGGAAGCAATGCGATACCTTGTGGCCCACCCCCTATACCAGCAGCCGAACCGCAACATTCAACGCCACCTTTGGCGTATCGATTGGTGGAGGTAATTTGTCGCTGATACAACTCCTCAGCCCGGAAGACTACAAAAATTCCAATGCGAAGACGCTGTGCTCCGACACGTCCTTCACCCGCATCGCAATTGCGTCCCTGCTGAACACCAAAAAGTTCAGCTACCCTGACCACTATCCAGTGAATGCAGCGGACGTCAAAGTCATGGTGTATGCCTATTTCCAGGGTGGTTCGTTTACGCTTACGAGTGGCAAGACCGTGACCTGGAGCAAAGCCAAAATCAGCGAATATCTTTCTTCCCTCTACGGCGGCAGTTATTACTCCCCGGACACTTCGAACACCTTTGGATGCGATCACACCAAAACCAGGCAGCCTGGGGTGCTGGCCTCTGATGCCTGCAATCAGGCCAAGTAAGCTATTTTAGACGCCCTCAACTGGTAGTTCGCAGCGCAGTTGGGTTCAGCGCACCCTCAGCCTGAGGCTGCACGGTATTCGAATCGCTTGCACATCAACCCACCGTTACGCGTCCCAGTGCGATTTTCGCGAATTCAGCGGCACAGTGGGTGCCGATTGCAAACAGCCAGGCTCCACATTTAACAGCCACTTTGCATGCGTCTCGCCAAGCTTAACCATCCCGGCAATTGCAAGCCTGCTGCTGAGAAACCATACGCGGCGGTATCGCATCCCGGGCTTCGCTCCATCAGCCTACCGGGGCTCCGCACAACCGGCTTTTCTAAGCCCGCATGAAACTGCTGCAACTGCCGCCAGCGGAACTGCGTCGTCAACTTGCGGGCAGCGGTGTGTGGCTGCGAACCGGCCCGTTTTCGCTCAAGGTGCAATCGCGCATTCCGTCCGTGGCAGAAGGCCTGTCCAGACTCTATGGACAATTTGAGGTACGTAATCCGCTTGAAGCGTTTGCTCATTTTCATGTATCCGTGAATCCTCCCGCCACTATGTGGCGGTGGCTACATCCTCAGGCCACTTTCACGTTTAACGGCGAGCAGCCTTTCAAGCCGTTTCCACGCGAACAGGCGTTTGCAATGCTGGAATCGGGTCTTGACTGGTGCGTATCGACACAGACACAGCAATTCCTCCTCATTCAGGCCGCAGCGGTTGAGAAAAACGGCCTTGCCGCCATCCTCCCCGGTCCGCCGGGGTCAGGAAAAAGCACGCTGGCAGCGGGGCTGGTTCTATCCGGCTGGCGATTATTGTCAGACGAATTCACTTTGCTCGACCGCCATACCGGCCTGATTCATCCGTTGCCGCGGCCGGTCGGCTTGAAAAACCAGTCGATTGACGTCATTCGCCAATTTGCTCCGGATGCCTGCTTCAACCGTACCGTGCTCGACACGTTGACAGGCACACAGGCACATATGCGCCCACCACGTGAAAGCGTACGCTGCCAATATGAAACCGCCCGACCCGGGTGGGTCATCTTTCCCAAATGGGAAGCCGGCGCAACAACCCGCCTGACAACCCGTTCGCCGACCCAAGACTTCGAGCAACTGGCGCTCACGGCTTTCATCAATCCTCGCCTGGGTGAAAAAGATATCTGCATGGGTTCGTCGCTGATCAATCGATCTGACCACTACGACTTTCGCTACAGTCGGCTCAATGAGGCCGTCGCTGCCTTCGATCGCCTGGCCGATTCCACTCGGCCTGTCTGATCCA
>CAJDTZ010000002.1_pt1 | contig 25537 bp, 23 predicted proteins | sample 7390551 | NCBI WGS metagenome assembly CAJDTZ01 (sample SAMEA7055662, study PRJEB34461) | soil metagenome | biome: terrestrial ecosystem; feature: Peninsula; material: soil | place: Antarctica | collected 2016 | reverse complement strand
GAGCCCAAGGGCGTCGATTTTCCCTACCTGCTGAACATGATCCAGAATTCGTTCATGTCACGCCGCAACACCATCGTGGTGCCGGGTGCCAAGATGGGTTTTGCCATGGAACTGATCCTGGCGCCGATCATTCAGGACATGATTTCCAGCAAGAAAAAATAAGGTGTTACGCCGCAATGAAAAACGGAGCCAGCTGGCTCCGTTTTTTATTGCGGCCGGCAAAACAACCGCTACCGGCGCACCCACCCGAACGACGCGCGCCGCGCGGCCCGTTTACGCATCCGGCGTGGATTCGCTATCCGGCGCCGTTGCAGCGCCGTCATCGCTGGCTGGCGTCACGTCGGGCGCATCCGTGCCGGTATCGCCCGACGCCTTGTCCGCGAGCTTTTGCCGGGCTTTTTCTTCCTTCTTGAGCTTCTTTGCCATGTCCCGCTGGCGCTTCTCGTACTGGTAATTGGGTTTGGCCAAAAGACCTCCTATTGATCGCCACAAGGGCCGATTGATATGCTGAAAGTGGATAGAGGCAGGTGCAACGACCTCCACACAGGAGAACTATACCAAGCCTAGGCCCGTGGGTGGAATCTTGCGCACGAAGTGTTCATGCCAACCCGCCGAAAACAGCCTGGCACGCGCACCTACCTGTAATCCCGGAATACGGTCTCTGCGTCCCGGTGGGCCCGTTCCAGCGTGCAGATCGAAGGATCATCATCGTGTCCGCTGAAAAAGTCATCGGCCTGGGCGCGCATTACCTGCTCGATCGCCGCTTCGTCGCTGACATCGTATTTTTCGGTGATGAGGGTGGTGACCTCATCAAGATATTCTTCGTACGTCATTCCGGGTGGCTCCGTTTGTCTGCCCCGAGCGTCATATTGACATACAGCGACTCGACCCGCGAGCGTGCCCACGGCGTGCGGCGCAGAAATTTGAGGCTGGAGGCAACACTCGGTTCATGCGTGAAGCAGCGTATGGCAACCTGCTGCCCCAGCGCATCCCAGCCATAGCATGCCACCAGTTCATTCAATATTTTCTCCAGCGTCATGCCATGGAGCGGGTTGTTACGCTGCGTTTCCTGCATGATCACTCCGGATTCGGTTGCCTGCCTTGCTTAATCCTTGCTTGTCGTCCGGACCCTGGCCCGACCGCTTCAAGCGCAGATTGCTCCGCCAGGTGCGGGCACGTGCCCGCCCCTGTTCGTCGCTGCCAGGCCCCATTCGGACAGCCAGTGCCACATGGGCCACATGGGCCCGCTGGGCGAACGCTGCATTGTCGAACAGATCGGGGCGGGATGCTGCGAAATACTCGGCCAAGGTATACCACTTGAGGGCCTCAACCGGATTCGCCGGCACGCCTTCGCCGTGTTCACGAAACCTGCCCAGGGCCAGGTGGGCAGCGGCCATGCCCTGGCTGGCCGCCTGTTCCAGCAGGCGGCCAGCCAGATCGTCGTCCCGGGCCACCCCTTCGCCCTTGTGATGCATCCAGCCGAGGTGATAACGGGCTGGCGCGTAACCGTTCCGGGCTGAGCGGCTGAACCATGCCGCAGCCTGGTCGCTGTCCCTCGGCACGCCCCAGCCGTGGGAAACGAGAATGCCCAGCCTATATTGGGCGCGCGGATGGTTCGCCTGCGCCGCCCGGCTCAGCCAATGGAACGCCTTCCGGTCGTCCCGGCTAAAACCGGGCGTCCATCCGTGAAAATGGCCGTTTTCAAAAGCATAGCCTAGCTCGAACGCGATGTCGGGCCAGCGGGCCACTCCGGCCGCGATGGCGCCGCACAGGAGCAGCACCCCGACGCCTCCCATCAGGCGCCAGGCGCAACGCGGCGCGTTAACCATCATGCTGCGAGCCTCCTGCGCAACGCCACCCCCTGCGATCAGGCATGGCAAAGCCGGGAAAGCCTGCGGTCGCGTTCATCGTAATCAGCACAGTCCGTTGCGGGCCATTCCAGGTGATAGTCAGCCCGCGGTTGTCAAGGTGCTTGAGGCGAAGGATCTTTGCCAAGTTCATGGTGATCACCCATTCGGCATACCGAAAAAAGACACCACAGCGGTTTCATGGTGGCCTTGTATTCCGCGTCGGCCAGTTAAACACGATGGTCACGACCAAGGCGAACACCAGCCCTTGCCGGGCGATCATAGCCGGCCTGTGCGGTTCGCTGCTCAAACCATGGCGAATCCCACCAGAGCAATTTCGTCGCCGTCTTTTACCGGCGCAGATTTTTCGACGAACTGCTTGTTGAGGGTGATGTTGAGCTTGGGGTTGCCGAGCAGCATTTTTTTCCACATGTCGCCGCGACGCGACAGCATGAACAGCAGCCGCTCGACGTCGGTGATGTCGGGCGGCAGGGTGATTTCATCGGAGGCCATGCCGAGGGAATCGACCAGGTCGCCGAAGAATAGAATTTTCACCATGGGTGGGGCCTTTATAATTCACGATTGACCGCCCAATTTTACCCCCGTATGTCTACCTCCCCCGAAGGGCACACGCATCTGCTGGAAAATCTCAACCCCGAACAGCGTGCTGCGGTCACGCTGCCGCATGAATCGGCCCTGATCCTGGCAGGCGCGGGTTCGGGCAAGACGCGCGTGCTGACCACGCGCATGGTGTGGCTGATCCAGACCGGCCAGGTTTCGCCGCTGGGCATGCTGGCGGTCACCTTCACCAACAAGGCGGCCAAGGAAATGCTGACGCGCATTTCGGCGATGCTGCCGATCAACACGCGCGGCATGTGGGTCGGTACCTTTCACGGCCTTGCCAACCGCCTGCTGCGCACCCACCACCGCGAGGCGGGGCTGCCGCAGTCATTCCAGATTCTGGACAGTTCGGACCAGTTGTCGGCGATCAAGCGCCTGATGAAGTCGATGAACGTCGACACCGAGAAATTCGAACCGAAGAAAGTGCAGTGGTTCATCAACGACCACAAGGAGGCCGGCCGGCGCGCGCGCGACGCCGAGGCCTTCGACGAATTCTCGATGCGGATGGCCGAACTGTACGAAGCCTACGACGCGCAATGCCAGCGCGAGGGGGTGGCGGATTTTCCCGAACTGCTGCTGCGCTCCTACGAACTGCTGTACCGCAACGAGCCGCTGCGCGAGCATTACCGCGACCGCTTCAAGCACATTCTGGTCGACGAATTTCAGGACACCAACAACCTGCAATACCGCTGGCTGAAAATGTTTGCGGGCCCGCACACGGCGATATTTGCGGTGGGCGACGACGACCAGTCGATCTACGCGTTTCGTGGCGCCAACACTGCCAACATGGCCGAGTTCGAGCGCGAGTTCGCGCACGGCAACGTCATCAAGCTGGAGCAGAACTACCGCAGCCACGGCAATATCCTCACCGCCGCCAACACGCTGATCTCGCAGAATGCGCACCGGCTCGGCAAGAACCTGTGGACGGCGGAGGGCGAAGGCGAGCCGATCCGCCTGTTCGACGCCTACTCCGACCAGGAAGAGGCCGCTTTCGTGGTGGACGAGGTGCGCGCGCTCAACCGTGAAGGCATCAACCTGTCCGACATGGCGCTGCTGTATCGCTCCAACGCACAGTCGCGGGTACTGGAGCACGCATTGTTTTCAGCCAACGTGCCGTATCGCGTCTACGGCGGGCTGCGTTTTTTCGAGCGTCAGGAAATCAAGCACGCGCTCGCCTACCTGCGCCTGCTGACCAACCCCGAAGACGACGGCGCGTTTCTGCGGGTGGTGAATTTTCCCACTCGCGGCATTGGCGCGCGCACCCTGGAACAGCTGGCCGACACCGCCGCACGCTCGGGCGCCAGCCTGTGGCAGGCGGCGTGTACCGGCAGCGGCAAGGTGGCCGGGTTCGCCCGGCTGATCGAGGACGTCAAGCAGGTCACGCGCGATCTGCCGCTGCCGGAAGCCATCGACCACGTGCTCGAAGCCAGTGGCCTGGCCGACTACTACCGCGCCGACAAGGACGGCGCCGACCGCCTGGAAAACCTCAACGAACTGATTAACGCGGCCACGCTGTTTGCACAGGAACACCACGCCGAGGAAGCGGAAACCGGGTCCCTACAAGAATCCGATCCACTGCGGTCCGAAGTGCGTACGGAATTGAATGCGCTGGACGCGTTTCTCGCCCACGCGGCGCTGGAATCGGGCGAGCACCAGGCCATAGCCGGCCACGACGCGCTGCAACTGATGACCGTGCACGCGGCCAAGGGCCTGGAGTTTCACGCCGTGTTCATCACCGGGCTGGAACAGGGGCTGTTTCCGCACGAGCAAAGCGCCCACGAGGAAAACGGCCTGGAGGAAGAACGGCGGCTGATGTACGTGGCAATCACCCGCGCCCGCCGTCGCTTGTATATTTCTCACGCGCAGTCACGCATGCTGCACGGGCAGATTCGCTACAGCCTGGCGTCGCGCTTTCTGGACGAACTGCCGGAACAGGTGCTGCTCAATCTCAACCGCCGCAGCGAGGCGCCGCCCCGCTCGGGCAGCTACAGCGCACCCACCACGCCGCCCAGCCAGCCCCGGCTCGGCAACGACACCGGCTACAAGGTGGGACAGAGCGTCACCCACGCCAAGTTCGGCACCGGCATCATCATCGACTTTGAAGGACGCGGCGCGGACGCCCGGGTGCAGGTGAAATTTCGCGACGGGGCAAAGTGGCTGGCGCTGACCTACGCCAAGCTGTCAGCGGCCTGAATCGTCAGCCGGATTGAAGGGCTCGGCGGGCGCGTCGGACGGCGCATGGTCGTCCGCCCATACCGCGAATATCGCCTGATACGAGGCATACAGCGACCCAAACAGGATCGGCATCGCGACCAGCAGGCCCAGCAGCAGCGGCACCAGCGCGGACAGGAACAGCAGCAGGCCCAGTGCCAGGCTGTTCGTCAGCATCGCCGCCCAGTTTTTAAGCACCGCGCGCAAGCTGACCGCCAAGGCAGTCTGCGGACGCGCGCCGCCGAACAGGATCAGCGCAGGCGCAAACCAGGTCGCCATGATCAGCGGGGTGAACAGGGCCATGCCGGTGAGCAATGCCGGCATGGCCTGATTCATCAGCGTCTGCATCTGCTCGGGGGTGGTGTCTCCGCTTTTGGCTGCGGCCATCACGGCTTCCGGGTCAAAGCCCATGTTGAGCATGATCTGTCCGATCAGCATGGTGCCAAGCAATTGCACCGCCCCTACCGCCATCAGCGGGATCGCCGGTCCCTGCACCCCTGCCAGAAATTGCGGCAACTCCAGTTCACTACCGCGATCGAGCGCGCGATAAGCTGCCATGAAACCGGCCACCATCAGGGGCGACGCCAGTTCCGACAGGGAGCCGCCCACCAGCGGAATCAGGCCGAGCGCCATCACCACGCCGAACAGCATGGCAAACGCGGCCGATAACAACAGCGGATTTTTTCGGTACAGGCGAAAGCCTGCGGCCACCCATTGAAAACCCTGGCTGGCCGCGACCTTGCGCGGAATGTCTTGATTGGATGCGGTAGTCATGCGGCGGATTTTAACCGACCCGCCCGCTAAAATTTAAAACGTCTTGATCACCCACATCGGCGGCCGCATGCCCGAGTCGAGGCTGTCCTGGCGGGCAAACTGGCCGTCGCCCTTCGAGTCAATCAGGTAATACGGCTGGCCGACCTTGGGAATGACTTTCAGCATATAGAGCTTGCCGTTGGCACGGTATTCCACCACGCGCCCCTGGGAGCTCGGCTTGATCGTCACCGCCGGTTCGTCGGCTCCGTTCGGCGCGCCATCGGGAACCGGTTCCAGATTGGGCGGACGATCGGCAGGGGCGGCGGCAACGGCCAGGCCGCTCAACATCAGGGTCAACAGTAAGGCGGCGTAACGCATAACAGGCTCCAGTGGGCAGATGATCTAATTCTAGAAAATAACAGGGGAATTACAGGTTGAGCTGGATTTCGCGCTCGGCCAACGAGGGCATGAAACCGCGTTTTTCATAATGGTTGAAAATGGCGTCGACCACTTCCTGCGGCGTATCGATGATCTGCATCAGATCGATATCCTCGGCCGCAATCATGCCCTGTTCGGTAAGCGTGGCCTTGAACCAATCGATCAGGCCGCTCCAGAAATTGGCCCCCACCAGGATGATGGGAATGCGCGGAATTTTTCCGGTCTGGATCAGGGTCAGCGCTTCGGACAGTTCATCCAGCGTGCCAAAGCCGCCCGGCATGACCACATAGGCAGCCGCAAACTTGACGAACATGACTTTGCGTGCAAAGAAATGCTTGAAGGTCTGGCTGATGTCCTGATACGCGTTGCCGCTTTGTTCGTGTGGCAACTGGATGTTCAGGCCTATGCTGGGCGACTTGCCAAAATACGCGCCCTTGTTGGCTGCTTCCATGATGCCGGGGCCGCCGCCGGAAATCACCGAAAACCCGGAATCGGACAACTTGCGCGCGATCTCCTCGGTCAGCGTGTAATACGCATGGTCGGGCGGCGTACGGGCGCTGCCGAAGATCGAGACGGCCGGGCGGATCGACGCCAGCCGCTCGGTGGCCTCGACGAACTCTGCCATAATCCCCAGCATCCGCCACGATTCGCGCGCCGAGTAGTCATTTTCGGCGGTGCGCGCGGGGTCAGCGGAAATCGGTAATTTGTCCAAGTGCATAGTGTGCGCCTCGTGAGTGCTTCTAATTTGAACCCGCCCAGTGTAAGTCAAGCCAGCGTGAGCCCGCCCAAAAAAACCCTGCTGTTGGTGGACGGTTCTTCCTATCTGTATCGCGCATTTCATGCGCTGCCCGATCTGCGCAATTCGGCGGGCGAACCCACCAATGCAATCAAGGGCGTGCTGTCGATGCTGCACAAGCTGCGCCGCGACCATGCGGCCGATTATATCGCCTGCGTGTTCGACGCGAAGGGCAAGACATTCCGCGACGACCTTTACCCCGAATACAAGGCGCACCGCCCGCCGATGCCGGACGATTTGCGCAGTCAGATTGAACCCCTGCATGAAGCGATTCGCGCCGAAGGCTGGCCGTTGGTGGTGATCGACGGCGTCGAAGCCGACGACGTGATTGGCACTCTGGTGGTGGAAGCCGCCAGGCACAACATCGGCAGCATCGTCTCGACCGGCGACAAGGACATGGCGCAACTGGTCAACGACCACGTCACGCTGGTCAACACCATGAGCGAGGAAACCCTCGACGAGGCCGGCGTGGCCGCCAAATTCGGCGTGCCGCCCAATCGCATCATCGATTACCTGACGCTGGTCGGCGACACCGTCGACAACGTGCCCGGCGTGGCTAAGTGCGGCCCCAAAACGGCTGTGAAATGGCTGACCGAATATGACTCGCTCGACAATCTGGTGGCGCATGCCGATGCGATCAAGGGCGTGGTCGGCGACAACCTGCGCGCGGCGCTGGACTGGCTGCCGCAAGCGCGCACCCTGATCACGATCAAGACCGATGTAACGCTGCCGTTCGAACTCGACTCGCTGACGCTGCAGCCGCGCGACCTCGACACCCTGCGTCCGCTGTTCGAGCGCTATGCGTTTCGCACCTGGCTGCGCGAACTCGACGCGGCCGCCACCGAAGACTCGGCCACGCCCGAGCAGGATGACAGCGGCGACCATCGCACCCACTACGAAACCATTCTGACGACGGCCGCGCTCGACGCCTGGATCGCCCAACTGGAGGCCGCGCCTGCGTTTGCGCTCGACACCGAGACCACCGGCCTCAACGCCATGCAGGCCGAACTGGTCGGTATCTCGTTTGCGACCGAAGCGGGCGTCGCCGCCTATCTGCCGCTGGCGCATCACTACGCCGGCGCGCCCGAGCAACTTGACCGTGATGCCACGCTGGCCAGGCTCAAGCCGCTGCTGGAAAACCCGACGCCAAAAATCATCGGCCAGCACCTCAAGTACGACCGCCACATTTTTGCCAACTATGGCATCACGCTGGGCGGTATCGAACACAGCGGCGTGCTGGACGACACGCTGTTGCAGTCCTACGTGCTGGAAGCGCATCAGTCACACGAGCTCGGCAGCCTGACCACGCGCCATGTCGGACTGGCGACGATCAGTTACGACGACGTTACCGGCAAGGGCGCGTCGCGCATCGGATTCGAGCAGGTGGCGATCGAACAGGCGAGCGAATATGCAGCAGAAGATGCCGACGTCACCTTGCGCGTACGCGATGCGCTGGCGCCGCAGATTGCTGCGTCAGACAAACTCGAATACGTGTATCGCCAGATCGAACTGCCGGTGGCTGCGATTCTGTTCCGCATGGAGCGCAACGGTATCCTGCTCGACCGCAATCTGCTCGCGGTGCAAAGCGGCGAACTCGGCAAGAAAATGCTGGAACTGGAACAGCGCGCCTACCAGGAAGCCGGTCAACCGTTCAACATGAGTTCGCCCAAGCAGATCGGCGACATCCTGTTCAGCCAGAAAGGCTTGCCGGTCATCAAGAAAACGCCTGGCGGCGCACCGTCCACCGACGAAGACACGCTCGAACAACTGGCACTCGATCATCCCATCGCGCGCGCCATCCTCGACTACCGCGGCATGGCCAAGCTGAAGTCGACCTATACCGACAAGCTGCCGTTGATGGTTCATCCCAAAACAGGCCGCGTGCACACCAATTATTCACAGGCCACGGCCGTCACCGGGCGACTATCGAGCTCTGACCCCAATCTTCAAAACATCCCGGCGCGTACCTTGGAGGGCCGCCGCATCCGCGAAGCCTTCATCGCGCCGCCCGGCCACGTGCTGGTGTCGGCCGACTATTCGCAGATCGAGCTGCGCATCATGGCGCACCTGTCGGACGACGCCGGCCTGCTGAACGCGTTCGCCAACGATCTGGACATTCACACCGCCACCGCCGCCGAAGTGTTCGGCGCGGCGCTGGACGAGGTCACCACCGACCAGCGCCGCATGGCCAAGGTCATCAACTTCGGTCTGATCTACGGCATGTCGGCCTTTGGCCTGGCCGGGCAACTCAACCTGGATCGTGGGGCGGCGCAGGCCTATATCGACCGCTACTTTGCGCGCTATCCCGGCGTGGCCGACTACATGCAGCGCACCCGCGAAACCGCGCGCAAACAAGGCTACGTCGAAACCGTGTTCGGCCGCCGGCTGTATCTGCCGGAGATCAACGCCAAGAATCCGCAACGCCGCCAGGGTGCCGAGCGCGCCGCCATCAACGCGCCGATGCAGGGCACCGCTGCCGATCTGATCAAGCTGGCGATGATTGCGGTGCAGGGCTGGCTCGATCGCGAAAAACTGGCCAGCCGCCTGCTGCTGCAGGTGCACGACGAACTGATTCTCGAAGTACCGGAAAACGAACTGGATCACGTGCGTGCCGAGTTGCCGGGCCACATGTGCAACGTGGCCGCACTCAAGGTGCCGTTGCGGGTAGGCGTCGGCACAGGCAGCAATTGGGAAGCGGCGCACTGACGGCAAGCGACACCCCGCCTGGATGGTCATGTCACCATCCAAACAAAAACCGGCGCCAGGGCGCCGGTTTTTGTTGATGCAGACGGTATGCTTATTTCTTCCGCGCTTACTTCTTCAGGCTGTCCCGAATTTCACGCAACAGCACCACGTCTTCCGGCGTGGCAGCCGGGGCGGCTGGTGGCGCTTCCTTCTTCAACCGGTTGATCTGCCGAACCAGCATGAAGACGATGAACGCCAGAATGATGAAGTTGATCAGGATGGTCAGGAAGTTGCCGTAGGCGAGCACCGGCACGCCTGACTCCCTGACCGCAGCCAGCGTGGCCGCCACGCCTTCAGGCACCTTGGCCAGCGGAATGTACATGTTGGAGAAATCGAAGCCGCCGAACACGGCGCCCACGATCGGCATGATCAGGTCCTTGACGATTGAATCGACGATCTTGCCGAAAGCCGCACCGATAATGACGCCGATTGCCAGATCCATGGCATTGCCCTTGACTGCAAACTCCTTGAACTCCGAAATAAAACTCATGATTTCCCCTCCACTGTCTTGCTGACGAACAACCGGAACACAACCCGATTGCATGAATACAACCCTGCAAAGGGTAGACGCCCCAGCCAATTGCCGCGCATAACAAATGTAAATTCTATCCAGCTTGGCCGGGGCCCATGACGGGGGTAAAATGCCACCCCTTATGCGCATCGGTAGCCACACTCTCAAGAACCGCCTGATCGTTGCCCCCATGGCCGGGGTAACCGACCGGCCATTCCGTCAGCTTTGCAAAAAGCTGGGCGCGGGCATGGCCGTTTCCGAAATGGTGACATCGAATTCGCTGTTGTATGGCTCGGCCAAAACGGCGCGGCGCGCCAATCACGAAGGCGAGGTCGATCCGATCAGCGTGCAGATTGCCGGTGCCGATCCGGCTATGATGGCCGAGGCGGCGCGCCACAACGTCGATCGCGGCGCGCAGATCATCGATATCAACATGGGCTGTCCGGCCAAGAAAATCTGCAACGTGATGGCTGGCTCAGCCCTGCTGCAGGACGAAATGCTGGTCGGCCGCATACTCGACGCCGTGGTGAAGGCGGTGCCGGAAGTCCCGGTAACGCTGAAAATCCGCACCGGCTGGGATCGCGAGCACCGCAACGCCTTGACCATTCTGAGCATTGCCGAAAACGCCGGCGTGCAGGCGCTGGCCATGCATGGCCGCACGCGTGCCTGCGCCTATACCGGCGACGCGGAGTACGACACCATTCGCGCAGTCAAGGCAGCCGCGCGCATTCCCGTGATCGCCAACGGCGACATCACCTCGCCGGAAAAGGCGCAGTTTGTGCTGAACTACACCGGCGCGGATGCCGTGATGATCGGCCGCGCGGCACAAGGTCGGCCGTGGATCTTTCGCGAGATCGAGCATTTCCTGGCAACCGGCGAGCATCTGCCGCAACCCGAAGTGGCCGACATCCACGCCGTTTTGCTCGAACACATTCATGACCTGTATGGTTTTTATGGTGACGTGACCGGCGTGCGGGTGGCGCGCAAGCACATCTCCTGGTACACCCGGGGCCTGGTCGGCAGCAGTGCGTTTCGCCATACCATGAACCGGCTCGATTCCGTGGCCGAACAACTCGCCGTCGTCAACGAATATTTTGCCCAGGCAGCACGGGCGCACAACCGGTTGTGCTACGAAAGCCATCCAGACAACAACAATACGCAAGAGCCGCCCGCCGTCTCACGACTCGCGGCTTAACTTGCGGCAACAAGGGGAATTTCAGTGATCGAAGAAAACGAGATTGCCGCGTGCCTGCGGCGGTCGCTCAATCGCTATTTCAAGGATCTCGACGGTGAGCCGCCGAGCGAGATCCACGACATGGTGGTCAGCGCAGTGGAAAAACCCTTGTTGGCCTACATTCTCGACCGCGCCGAAGGCAACCAGACGCGCGCAGCCGACATGCTTGGTATCAACCGCAACACCCTGCGCAAGAAAATGCGCGAATACGGCCTTTCTGACTGAACCACACCATGACTATTACCACCTCGAAAATACAGCGGGCCCTGCTTTCCGTGTCGGACAAAACCGGTCTGATCGATTTCGCCCGCGCGCTTTCAAAAGCCGGAGTCGAGCTTCTCTCCACCGGCGGCACGTCCAGGGCCCTGCGTGATGCCGGGCTGATCGTGATCGACGTCAGCGAGTACACCGGCTTCCCCGAAATGCTCGATGGCCGGGTCAAGACCCTGCACCCCAAGGTGCACGGCGGCATTCTGGCCCGGCGCGACCTGCCCGAGCACGTCGCCACCATGACCGCGCACGGCATGCCCTACATCGATCTGGTATGCGTCAACCTGTATCCGTTTGTCGCCACTGTGTCCAAACCGCATACGCTGGATGACGCGATCGAGAACATCGACATCGGCGGCCCGGCCATGGTGCGCTCGTCAGCCAAGAACTACCGTCACGTCGCCATCGTCACCGACCCGGCCGATTACCCGGCGCTGGTGTCGGAAATGCAGGAAAACAGCGGCGCGCTGACCGACGCCACCCGCTTCAGCCTGGCGAAAAAGGCTTTCACCCACACCGCGCAATACGACGGCCACATCAGCAATTACCTCACCGCACTGAACGACGCCGGCGAGCGTGAAGCCTTTGGCGAACAACTCACCCTGCAGTTTTCCCGGGCACAAATCTGCCGTTATGGCGAAAACCCGCATCAGGCCGGGGCCTTCTACGTCGAAGCCGATGCACCAGCCGGCACCATCGCCACCTCGCGCCAATTGCAGGGCAAGGAACTGTCCTACAACAACATTGCCGACACCGATGCAGCGCTGGAATGCGTAAAGCTGTTCGATGCGGCACCCGCCTGCGTCATTGTCAAACACGCCAACCCGTGCGGCGTAGCCTACGGTTCCAATCTGCTGGAAGCCTACAACCGCGCCTACCAGACCGATCCCGAATCGGCCTTCGGCGGCATCATCGCCTTCAACGGTCGACTCGACGGCAAAACGGCGCAGGCTATCGTCGAGCGCCAGTTCGTCGAGGTCATCATCGCTCCCGAAGTCAGCCCAGAAGCAGTGGCAGCCGTGGCGGCCAAAAAGAATGTGCGCCTGCTTGAATGCGGCGCATGGTCGGGCGCGATCGCTCAAATGGACATGAAGCGCGTGACCGGCGGCTTGCTGGTGCAAGACGCCGACGTGCTGCTGCACGGCGAATTGAAAACTGTCACGCGTCGCGCACCCACGGCACAGGAAATGGACGACCTGCAATTCGCCTGGCGCGTCGCCAAATTCGTCAAATCCAACGCCATCGTCTACGCGAAAGACCGCATGACTGTCGGCGTCGGCGCCGGCCAGATGAGCCGCATCAACTCGGCCCGCATCGCCGCGATCAAGGCCGAGCACGCCGGCCTGGTGGTACCCGGTTCGGTGATGGCGTCGGATGCCTTCTTCCCCTTCCGCGATGGCATCGATCAGGCGGCAGCGGCGGGCATCAAGGCGGTCATCCAGCCCGGCGGCTCGATGCGCGACGATGAAGTCATCGCTGCGGCCAACGAACATGGCATCGCCATGGTCTTTACCGGCACGCGCCATTTCCGACATTGAATTTGAGAGAGCGGTGAGCAGTCAGCAGTGAACGGGGAAACCCAGCCCACTCCACCGCTCACCGCTTACTGCTCGCCTCTTACCACTCACGACTCACCATCAAAATGAAAATCCTTGTCATTGGCTCCGGCGGTCGCGAACACGCACTGGCGTGGAAACTCACGCAATCCCCGCGTGTGTCGCAAGTGTTCGTCGCTCCCGGCAACGGCGGCACGGAAATCGAAGAGGGGCTGATCAACGTGCCCCTGACCGACATCCCGGCACTGGTCGATTTCGTGCACGGCGACGACGACATCGCGTTTACCGTGGTGGGGCCCGAGGCTCCGCTGGCCGCCGGCATCGTCGACACCTTTCGCGCCGCCGGGCTAAAGATTTTCGGCCCGACGCAGGCCGCCGCCCAGCTCGAAAGCTCGAAGGATTTCGCCAAGCAGTTCATGGCGCGCCACGGCATTCCCACCGCTGTCTTCGGCACCTTTACCGATGCCACTTCGGCGCACGCTTATATCGACCACCACGGCGCCCCCATCGTGGTGAAGGCCGACGGTCTGGCTGCCGGCAAGGGCGTGGTCGTCGCAACCAGCATGGAAGAAGCCCATGCCGCCGTGGATGCCATGCTCGCCGGCAACAGCATGGGCGAAGCGGGTCACCGGGTGGTGATCGAGGAATGCCTGCTGGGCGAGGAAACCAGCTTCATCGTCATGGTCGATGGCGAACACGTACTGGCACTGGCCTCGAGTCAGGATCACAAGCGCCTGCAGGACGGCGACCAAGGTCCCAACACCGGTGGCATGGGTGCCTATTCGCCGGCGCCCGTGGTCACCCCCGCGCTGCATGCGCGCATCATGCGCGAGGTGATCCACCCCACAGTGAACGGCATGGCGGCCGACGGCATCCGTTTCACCGGATTTTTGTATGCCGGCATCATGGTGGCGGCCGACGGCACGCCCAAGGTACTGGAATTCAACTGCCGCATGGGCGACCCGGAAACCCAGCCGATCATGATTCGCCTGAAGTCCGACCTCGTTCCCATCATGGAAGCCGCCATCAATGGCAAGCTCGACCAGGTGGAAGCGGAATGGGATCGCCGCACCGCACTTGCCGTGGTGCTCGCCGCCGCCGGCTACCCAGATGCCCCGAAAAAAGGTGCCGTCGTCAGTGCACTGCCCGATGCAACCGACGATCTCCACGTTTTTCATGCCGGCACCGCCACGCAGGATGGCCAGACCATCGTCAGTGGCGGTCGCGTACTGGCCGTGACCGCGCTCGGAGACAGTGTGCGCATGGCGCAAAAGCGTGTCTACGATGCGGTGGCCCACATCAATTTTGACGGCATGCAGTTCCGCCGCGATATCGGCTGGCGTGCGCTTGACCGAAAAAAGTGAACTCTGTGTGCACGGCTCCGACCTGCCGGCTTACCTGAAACGGGGCGGCGTGATCGCCTACCCCACCGAATCCTGTTACGGCCTGGGCTGCGATCCACGCAACCCGGGCGCGCTGAAGCGGCTCATCAGGATCAAGGGCCGCAGTGCCGCCAAGGGCCTGTTGCTGATCGCCGATCATTTCAAACGCCTGCAGCCGTTTATGCGCCCGCTCAGCGCAAGCAAGCTGTCACAGGTCAAGCGCACCTGGCCCGGCCCCGTTACCTGGGTCGTGCCGGCATCGCCCGCCTGCTCGGCTGCGTTGACGGGCGGGCGCGCCACGATCGCCGTGCGGGTGACGGCCCATCCCAGCGCGGCCCGCTTGTGCCGTCTGCTGGGCATGGCCCTGGTTTCCACCAGCGCCAACAAAAGTGGCAAAAAACCTGCCAAAACCGCGGCGGAATGCCGCAGAATATTCGGGTCGCAGGTACGCGTGATCGATGGCCGCATTGGTCAGCGTCGCCGCCCCTCAACCCTGATCGATCTCGCTACCGGAACCGTCCTTCGTCCCTGATGTCTGCCACGTCCTTCGATACTGCTGCTGTTAAAACCTGGCTGCTCGACCTGCAAGCGCGCATCGTTGCCGCACTCGAAAGTGCCGATGGCCTGCCGTTCCGCACCGATGCCTGGGAGCGCCCCGAAGGCGGCGGCGGCATTTCAAGGCTGATCGAGGAAGGACGGGTGCTGGAGCGCGGCGGGGTGAATTTCTCGCACGTGCTGGGCAGCCAGTTGCCGCCGTCTGCCAGCGCGCATCGCCCGGAACTTGCCGGCCGGCGCTGGGAAGCCATGGGCGTGTCGCTGGTGCTGCATCCGCGCAATCCCTACGCGCCCACGGTGCACATGAACGTGCGCTGTTTTGTTGCCAAGAAGGACGGCGAAGCGCCGGTGTGGTGGTTTGGCGGCGGCATGGATCTCACGCCCTACTACGGATTCGAGGATGACGCGCGGCATTTTCATGTCACCTGCAAGCATGCGCTCGACCCATTTGGCGCCGACCTGCATCCACGCTTCAAGGCATGGTGCGACCGCTATTTTCTCCTCAAGCATCGCAACGAACCGCGCGGTATTGGCGGCGTGTTCTTCGACGATTTTTCCGAAGGCGGCTTCGAGCACGCCTTCGCGATGACGCAAAGCCTGGGCGATGCCTTTCTCACCGCCTATCTGCCGATTCTCGAACGCCGCAAGGACATGCCCTACGGCGAGCGCGAACGCGATTTCCAGGCCTACCGGCGCGGTCGCTACGTCGAATTCAACCTGGTGTATGACCGCGGCACGCTGTTTGGCCTGCAGTCGGGCGGTCGCACCGAATCCATCTTGATGTCGCTGCCGCCCATCGTGAAATGGCGTTATGACTGGCAGCCTGAACCCGGCTCGACCGAAGCGCAGCTGTACAGCGACTTTCTGACCGCACGCGACTGGACGTAATCCATGCCGACCTCAATGACGCACTCCTTCCATGAATAAAGTTTCACGTCGCATACTCACCGGCCTGTTCATTCTGCTGCTGGTCGTCGGACTGGTCGGCCTCATTGCATGGGAGCTGCTGTCGTCGGCACTGGAAGCGAAATATCTCGCCAAAACCGCGCAGAAGCTGACTTGGCAACTTCGGCCCGGCCCCTCCGATCGCATCCGCTATCCGGGGCAGGGACCGTATGACCTGCGCCACGGCTACAGCAAACTGCCCGACTTTCTGACGCGGCTCGACAAGGCCGGCTGGCAGATCGATCAGCAGGCCCGCATCAGCATCCAGATGGCGCGGGTCGATGATCTGGGCCTGTTCATGCCGTATCACGAAAAAGACCAGGCCGGCCTCAGCTTGCTCGACAGCGACGGCGCGCAGCTCTATCAGTCGCTCCATCCAACGCGGGTCTACAACCGCTTCGATGACATCCCCGATGTATTGGTCGATGCCCTGCTGTATATCGAAAACCGCGAACTACTGACCGAGCAGTTCCCGACCCGCAATCCGGCGGTGGAATGGGACCGGCTGGCCCAGGCGCTGCTGGAAAAAGGCATCAGCCTGATCGACACCAACCGCAACGTGCCGGGCGGCAGCACGCTGCCGACGCAGATCGAAAAATACCGCCATTCGCCGGAAGGCCTGACCAGCAGCATGGGCGACAAGCTGCGCCAGATGGCCACCGCCAGCCTGCGGGCCTACCTGGATGGCGTCAACACGCTGCCCATGCGACGCAATACCGTCATGGCCTATCTCAACACGGTGCCGCTGGCCGCCGCGCCGCGCATCGGCGAAGTCAACGGCGTCGGAGACGGATTGTGGGCGTGGTATGGACTGGACTTCGACGAAATCAACCGCACCCTGATGCGCCCGGAAGCAGATCAGAACGCAAACCGCCCAGGCAAAAAAGCCACCGCCCAGGAAACGGCTTATGCCAGCGCACTGAAACACGTGCTGTCGCTGATCGTGGCCGAACGCCGCCCGTCGTATTATCTTGCCGCCAACCGCAAGGCGCTCGACGCCCTGACCGACGACCACCTCGACCTGCTGGCCAGCGCCAACGTGATTTCGCGTGAATTGGCGGACCGCGCCAAGAAGGTCAAGCTGCGCGACACCAAGATGCGCATCGACCCGCCCGCCCCGCGTTTTGTCGATCAAAAGGCCACCAACGCACAGCGCATCCACGTCTCCGGTCTGCTCGGCGAATCACGCCTGTATAACCTCGACCGGCTCGATCTGCAGGTCAACACCACCATCAATCAGCCGGCGCAAAAAATCGTCAGCGGCTATTTGCAAAGCCTGGCCAATCTGGATGCCGCCACGGCGTCGGGACTGGTCGGTCATCGCCTGCTGCAGCCCAACAATCCGATAAGCCACGTCATCTACAGCTTCACGCTGTATGAAAAAACCCAGCTGGGCAATGTGCTGCGCATTCAGGCCGACAACCTCAACCAGCCATTTGACATCAACAGCCAGGCCCGGCTGGATCTCGGCTCGACCGCCAAGCTGCGCACACTGGTCACCTACCTGCAGATCATCTCGCAACAGTACAGCGAATACCGCACGCTCGACGTCAACGTGCTCAAGCAGAAAGCGCAGCCGCAACGCGACGTGCTTGCGCAATGGGTGGCCACCACGCTGCTGGCGCAACCTGACATCAAGCTCGACGCGCTGCTCGAGGCCGCGATGAACCGGCGCTATTCGGCCGCACGCGAAATGTTCTTTACCGGCGGCGGCCTGCACAATTTCGTCAACTTCGACGCCAAGGACAACAGCCGGATCATGGACGTGTGGGAGGCCACCCAGAATTCGGTCAACCTTGTCTACATTCGCATCATGCGGGACGTCGTGCGGCATTACGCCAGCGCCTCGCCGGGTGCGGTTGCGCGCATCATGGATGATGCCAGCAATCCGCTGCGCGAAACCTATCTGCTGCGCTTTGTCGACCAGGAAGGGCGCGTCTTCACCAACCGTTTTTACCAGCGCCACAAGGAGCAGACCACCGCGCAGATGACGGACGACCTGTACGCCCGCACGCACTCCAACCCACGTCGCTTTACCTCGGTGTTCCGCTATTTGTCGCCTCGTGCGAGCTTTGACGAGTATGTCAGCACCCTGCATGCCCAGCTGCCGGAAAGCAAAAGCCTGAGCCCCAAGACGCTGGAATCGCTTTATAAAGTCCATGCGCCCGACGCGTATGACCTGGCCGACCGCGGCTACGTGACGCAAATTCATCCGCTGGAACTGTGGGTGGTGAAAAACCTGCGCGCCGCACCCAAAACCGATCTCAGGACCCTGTACGAACAGGGGGCCGATGTCCGCCGCGAAGTCTATAACTGGCTGTTCAAGACCAGCCGCAAGAATGCGCAGGACATCCGCATCCAGAGCCTGATCGAGGTCGAGGCCTTTGATGGCCTGCTGCGCGACTGGAAACGCCTGGGCTACCCGTTCGACAACATCACGCCGTCCTACGCCACCGCCATCGGCAGCTCGGGCGACCGCCCCGCCGCTCTGGCGGAGCTGATGAGCATTCTGGTCAACGACGGCGTGCGCAAGCCCATGACGAGCCTGACCGGCATGCACTTTGCGGCCAACACGCCTTATGACACGCGCCTGTCTCTGAAACCGGCCAAGGGCGAACGCCTAATGCCGGCCGAAGTCGCGCAAACCGTGCGGCGTGCCCTGAAGCGGGTGGTGGAAGGCGGCACGGCCGGGCGACTGGCCGGTGTGCTCAAGGACGCCAGCGGGCAGCCCATCACCATCGGCGGCAAGACCGGCACCGGCGATCACCGCTACGAACGCTACGGCAAGGGCGGCCAATTGCTCGAATCGCGCGTGGTCAACCGCACCGCCACCTTCGTGTTCTATCTGGGTGACCAGTACTTCGGCACGCTCACGGCCCTGGTGCCGGGCGAACAGGCCGGCCAGTTCGGCTTCACCAGCGCGCTCACCGCGCAGATGCTGAAATCGCTGCTGCCGCAGTTGCAATCGCACCTGTATCCCAAACCGCCCGAGACGCCCAAGGCCACGCCCAAAGCTGCGCCGGAAGTCACGCCCACGATCGCGCCGCCAGTCGAGTTGGCACCGCCCCCCAAACGCCCGCGGGAAGCGGAAAAACCGGACGGCCCGACCAGCCAGGCCGATCCACCCGCCAGGGAACCGGCCATTCAGGATGGTTTTCCCGAGACCCTCGAGCCCAGCGTGGTGGTTCCGGTTCCGCCCAAACCAGCGGCCCCGGCGGCCCCGGCGGCCCCGACCGCGCCCGCTGCGCCAGCGGCCGCGTCCCAGCCTGCGGAGACGGCACCGTAATCCCGGCTTGGGATTCTGCACAAATCGGATATGCTGAAAATCTGATCCGCCCCTTCACGCCATGAACGACAACATTCATCCTCTGATCCAGCACACGCCGACCGACGCCGGCAACGTCAGCATCCCGGCGTTGCGGGTGTTGTCTGAGATCACCACCAGCCTGTCGACCGAAGCCAACGTCGAGCAGCTGCTGGGACGGTTTCTGTCGACCATGATCCGGCTGGCAGGCGCGCAGGCGGGTGCGGTACGCGTCATCACCGACGACCGCACGCACTTGCGCCTGATCGGCTCAGTGGGACTGCCCGCCCATCTGGTCGAGCACGAAACCCTGGTCAGCGTCGATTGCGGCGTGTGCGGCAAGGCGGCGAGAGAGATGACGGTCAGCAGTTGGAGCAACGTCGCCTTTTGCAAAAAGCAGGCCAACGACGCCTATTTCAGCGACACCTGCAACACCGTGGTGGCGGTGCCGCTGATGCACAAGAATCAGGTGATGGGCGTATACAACCTGTTCATGGAAGAAGGAAAAGTCGTCCCCGAGGACGTGAGTCTGCTGTTCCGTTCGATCAGCGAACACCTTGGCATCGCGCTAGAAAACGCGCGTCTCACGCGCGAGAACATGCGCATATCGCTGATGAACGAGCGCCAGATGCTGGCCAACCAGATTCACGACTCGCTGGCGCAAACGCTGGCCTACGCCAAGATGCGGCTGACCGTATTGAGCGATGCCATGCACCACGAGGACTACCCCAAGGCCAACCGCTATCTGGTCGATGTCGAGGAAGCGGTCGACCTTGCCTACGCCGATCTGCGCGACCTGATCACCCAGTATCGTGATCGCATCAACCCGCGCGGGCTGGTGCCGGCGATTCAGGAACTGGCCAAGAGCTTCCGCAAAAAGGCCAATGCCGACGTCGATTTTCTCAACCTGGTGCAGGATGTGTCGCTGTCGCCCGAGGAGGAAATCCAGGTCTTCCACATCATCCAGGAATCGCTCTACAACATTGCCAAGCATGCGCGTGCGCGCCATGTCGTCATTACCTTCGACCTTGAGGACGGCAAGTACATCGTCAACGTTGCCGACGATGGCGTGGGCGTGCAAAAGAGAAACGACGAATCGTCCACCTTGGGCAAGAGCTTTGGCCTCACCATCATGCGCGAACGTGCCGCCAAATTGAACGGTACGCTGATCGTTGAGAGCCGCCCTGCCGGTGGCACCGTCATCCGCCTGGTCTTTCCCCAGAACACCCAGCGGTCCACACCGGGATGAAGCCCGCGTCGCGTCCCATGCCTCTGCACAGAATCGAGTTTTCCGCATGAGTCTCACCCGCATCATCCTCGTCGATGATCACACGCTGTTCCGCAAAGGGCTGGCCGAACTGCTCGAGCAGAGCGGCAGCATCGAGGTCACCGCATTCACCGGCAATCCAAACGAAGTGGCGATGCTGCTGAAAGCGCATCGACCCGATGTGCTGATTCTCGATCTCAACATGCCGGGCACCGACGGCATCACTCTGATGCAGCAACTGCGTGCGGACAATTTCAAGCTGCCGGTGCTGATCCTGACGCTATCCGAGGCCGAGGACGATCTCGCCCGCGCGCTGCGTGCCGGCGCCAACGGCTACCTGCTCAAAAGCATGGAACCCGACGAAGTTGTCGACGCGATCCAGCGTGCCCAGCGCGGCGAAACCGTGGTCGCCCCCGCCATGACCGCCAAACTCGTCAAGCTGTACGACCAGAAAGGCCAGGACGCCGGCTCCCTGCTCGACGCCCTGACGCCGCGCGAACGCGAGATCCTCACCCATCTGTCGCGCGGCGAAAGCAACAAGGCCATCGCGCGCGCGCTCGACATCAGCCATGACACCGTCAAGCTGCATGTGCGCCACATTCTGGCCAAGCTGAATTTGTCGTCACGGGTGGAAGCTGCCGTGTTTGCGGTTGAAAACCGAGTGACGCCAGGTGGACGTGGCGAGGGCCGCTAACGCGACCTATCGCCGGCAGCGGTGATGGCATCTGGCCAGGCCGCATCACTACCCGCTCAAAGCGGAACAAACAGCGTGTCGGCTGCGGCCGAATCCGGTCTGAATGGCAACGCGTGTCGAGGGCTTTGTTCGACCTCGCCGGGAACACAAACCTGAATTCGCCTCGGTAGACACGATCAAGGCATCTGGGCCAAACTCACAGTTGGCGCAACAACTTTGTCAGACATGGAGAACCCCCGATGAAAATATTAGGCACACTCATTTTTGCAGTTCTGATTTTATTGGGGGTGTTTACCCTGCTGAACTGGAGTGCACTGAGTACGCAGACCACACTGTCTTTCATGGCCTTTTCACTCGACGCGCCGTTGGGTCTGGTGTTGCTCGGCATCATGCTGGGGGTGGTGGCGCTGTTTACGGTGTACGTGCTCATTCTTCGCACCACCATGCTGATGGATGCGCGCCACTTTGCCAGGGAAATTCAGGCGCAGCAGCAACTGGCGGAAAAGGCCGAGGCCTCGCGACTGGTCGATCTGCGGAGCCAGCTTGACCATGAGTTTGCGCAGTTGCAGGAAGCCATTGCAACGTCCCGGACCGATCTTGGCGTACGTGCCGATGGCATGGAGCAGGCGCTGCGAAACAGCATCGAGGAATCCGCTCGCAGCCTGTCGGCGTATGTCGGCGAAGTGGACGACAAGCTGGATCGGAGTCTGGCGCAGGCAACCGTACCAAAGCTCACTTGAGTCACTTGGCCGGGCGCTCGGGCGATGCGACCGGTCAGTGCGTCGGTTCGTTAATCGTCACGCCCCATTCTTGACGGGTGTTTTTTCAGGCGCAGGTTTGGCCGCACTCTCGGTAACGACCGCACGCGGTGACACCAGGCTGATCAGGGTCTGGCCCGGATGGGTTTTGGTTTTGCCGTCGGTGGTAATAATTTGCAGCGTGCGTTCTTCCGTAATCAGAAACAGCGGCAGCACCTCGCCGCCATACTGGGCCTTCAATTCTGCCAGCCCGAATTCTTCGCTCAGCCTGGTTTTCTTGACGGCAGCCTCATCGGTAAACTGTTGTGACAGCGCCATGTGGGTCATGCCTTTGGCAAACAGAAAACGGCCTCTGAGATGGCGCGAGTGCGCCTCAAGCAGCTTCTCGTCCTCCGGTATCAGCTGATAGACCTGTGAACGGCCGAACACCGGCGCAAAGTGCATGGCGGCCAGCGAGTTGACATCGTCGTTGCTGGTCATGGCCATGAGTTTGCCGATCCCGCTGATTTCAACCCGGTCCAGCACGTTGTCGGCAAAGATACTGGCGTAGAACGCTGGAATGCCGGCCATGCGCGCGGCAGACACATTGTGCCGGCTGTTATCCACCAGCATCACCGGAAAGCCTTCGTCCAGCAGCGTTTTGGCCACGTTGCGCACCCAGAACCGGCCGCCCAGAAACAGCACGCCCTGCGGCTCGGCTTTCGACAGCCCCAGCCGTCTGGCCACCCAGGGCGCGGTCAGCCCATACAGGGCGACGGTGCTGATGATGATAAAGAAGGTCTGCGGCACCAGCACTTCGGAGCCGGCCAGGCCGCCCTCTTCCATGCGCAAGGCAAATATGGACGCCACGGCTGCCGCGACGATACCGCGCGGGGCCATCCAGGACAGAAACAGCTTTTCCTTGAAGCTGAGTTTGTTACCCAGTGTGCAGGCGAATACGGCGGCCGGCCGTGCAACGAATACCAGCACCAGAAATAACAGGAAGCTGGACCAGCCGATCTGATCGAGGTCTTGCGGCTTGAGGTGTGCGGCCAGCAGGATGAACACGGCCGAGATCAGCAGCACCCGCAGGTTCTCCTTGAACTCGACGATATGCTGGACCGATACGGCTTTTTGGTTGGCCAGGGCAAAGCCCATGAGGGTGACCGCAAGCAGGCCGGACTCGGATTGCAGCAGGTTGGCCCCGGTAAAGACGGCCACCACGAACATGACCGCCACCGGGTTCTGCAAGTAGTCGGGGATCAATTCCCGTTTCATGCAGAAGCCCAGCGTAAAGGCGCCCAGCACCCCCAGGCATGCGCCGATGGCGATGGTTTTCAGCACGGTGGTCATCACCACCATTTCCGGTTCGGTGCCCGAATGGATCAGCACCTGGAACACCAGCACCGCAAGCATGGCGCCGATCGGATCGATGACGATGCTTTCCCATTTCAGGATGGCACCTGTGCGTCCGGTCGGACGAATAAACCGCAGCATCGGACCGATCACGGTGGGGCCGGTGACGACCAGCACTGCGCCCAGCAAGACGGCCAGCGGCCAATCCAGTCCGAGTATCCAGTGCGCCGCCAACGCGCCGATAAACCAGGTGATGGCCGCACCCAGGGTGACCAGCCACGCCATCACGCCGCCGATGGAACGGAACTCCTTCACCGACAGGCTCAAACCGCCTTCGAACAGGATCACCGCCACCGCGAGCGAGACCACCGGATACAACAGTGAGCCAAGCAATTCCTCGGGATTGATCCAGCCCAACACGGGGCCGGCCACAATGCCAAATACCAGCAGCACGAGGATCGACGGAATCCGCATGCGCCACCCCATCCACTGGGCAGCAATGCCCAGAATGACAACGGCACTCAGACTGACGAGCGCGTGCTCAACCATAGGGAAAATCCTCAACAATCACGCCCAACACCCCTGCTGCTGGTAACAACAAGGGGGGGGGGCAGAACAAAGGGCTCAATTGTATAGAGGTATGCGCAACATGGCAGATGCGTGACGGTATGGTTTCGAATGTCAGCCATCGACACGCCAAGGCTGACGCATCGAGTTGATGGAGCCTTGTCCGTCAGCCGTTCAAGACCACACGCCCGGCCGCGGCGAAAAACTGTCCAGCACACGCAGGTAACTGGCGCGCGCCAGCACAGACGGATCGGGCAGGTTCTTCTGGCTCATGCTGCCTTTCAACTGCGCGACCGATTCATATTCCTTTTCCTCCATCCAGTTCTGGATCGATGCCAGGATCTCGGTCAGCTTGTCCGGCCCGTGCTGCAGCAGACAGGACGCCAGATGCACGACATCGGCGCCGGCCAATAGCAGCTTCAAGGCTTCGTCCTGGCTGTGGACCCCGCCGGTGGCCGCCAGGCTCAGCTGGGTGCGTCCATGCAAGATGGCAATCCAGCGGATGCGCAGCAGTGCTTCGTCGGGATGCGACAGATGCAGCTGGTCGGTCATGCGCAGCGTATCGAGATCGATGTCCGGCTGATAGAAGCGGTTGAACAGCGCAACGCCTTGCGCGCCGGCCTGTTCCAGCTGCTGCACGAAATGCGGCAACGAGGAAAAGAAGGGCGACAGCTTCATGGCGATGGGCAGGCTGACCACCTGGCGCAGGTCGGTCAGCAGTTCGATATAGCGCGCTTCCACGGCCGCGCCGGAAGCGTGACTATCGGCGGCCACGTGATAGACATTGAGTTCCAGCGCGTCGGCGCCGGCCTGCTCCAGTTCACGGCCGAGTTCCACCCAGCCCGAGGGGGAGACACCATTGAGACTCGCCACCACCGGGATCTCCAAACGCCGCTTGAGTTGATGCAGATGCGACAGATAGCGTTCGAGCCCGCCCTGGTAATCGCCGTGATCAGGCAGGAAGCCGTCCGACTCGCCGTGTCCCAGATCGGCATGCAACAGAAAGCGATCCACCATCGCGTCTTCGGTCTGCAACTCCTCCTCGAACAGGGAATACATCACCAGTGCTGCGGCTCCCGCATCCTCCAGCCGCAAGGCCGACTCGATATCCCGGGACAAGGGCGACGCCGAGGGCACCAGCGGGTTCTTGAGCTTGAGGCCAAGATAGTCGGTGGAAAGATCGATCATGTCTTGCTCCCGGGTTTGGATTCATCGGCATGGGTCTGGGCCATGTCCTGATACGTCTTGAATCGCCGATCGGCATCCTGCTGCGCTTCCTCGAGGAAACGCGCAGCCGCTTCGGGATGGCTGCGCGCAAGCATGGCAAAGCGTGTTTCCGATTCCATGAAGGCCTTGATCGGCTGGCTCGGCGCGGCGGAATCGAGCTTGAAGGGATGGCCGCCCGCCGCCTGCAGCTGAGGATCAAAGCGGAACAATGGCCAGTGCCCGCTCTTCACCGCCATTTCCTGCTGGCGCTGATTGAACATCATGTCGTAGCCATGCGCGATGCAGGGGCTGTAGGCGACGATCAGCGATGGGCCGGGATAGGACTCGGCTTCCTGGAACACGCGCAGCGTCTGCACGTCCTTGGCACCGTAGGCCACGGTGGCGACGTAGACATGGCCGTAGTCGCTGGCCAGCTTGGCCAGATCCTTCTTCGCGGTGGATTTGCCACCGGCGGAGAACTTGGCCACCGCACCGATCGGCGTGGCCTTGGAGGTCTGGCCGCCGGTGTTGGAATAGACCTC
>CAJDTZ010000027.1_pt1 | contig 26449 bp, 33 predicted proteins | sample 7390551 | NCBI WGS metagenome assembly CAJDTZ01 (sample SAMEA7055662, study PRJEB34461) | soil metagenome | biome: terrestrial ecosystem; feature: Peninsula; material: soil | place: Antarctica | collected 2016 | reverse complement strand
TGGGCGAGTTTTCCCTGACGCGGACCTTCAAGGGTCACGTTGCGGATAAGAAGGCGAAGAAATAAGGAGCGCATGATGGAAGTTTCTGCAAAATTGCGTGGCACGCGTCTTTCCGCTCAAAAGGGTCGACTGGTTGCGGATCAGATTCGGGGCTTACGTGTTGAAAAAGCGTTGAACATATTGGCGTTCAGTCCGAAAAAGGGCGCTGAAATAATCAAGAAAGTTCTTGAATCGGCTATTGCCAACGCTGAACATAACGAAGGCGCCGATATCGACGATCTGAAGGTCAAGACGATCCTTGTCGATCAAGGGTCGGTGCTCAAGCGCTTTACTGCCCGAGCCAAGGGTCGTGGCAACCGTATTAGCAAACCCACTTGTCACATTTCTGTGACGGTTGGGGATTAAGGAAGCGCTATGGGACAAAAAATACATCCAATTGGTTTTCGTCTTGGTGTCCAGCGGATTTGGACAGCGAAATGGTATGGGTCAAACCGTAACTTTTCCACGATGTTGCTCGAAGACATCAAGGTTCGTGACTACCTGAAAAAGAAGCTGGCCCATGCGTCGGTTTCCAAGGTGTTGATCGAGCGTCCGGCAAAAAATGCGCGCATTACCATTTTCAGCGGCCGTCCTGGTGTAGTGATTGGCAAGAAGGGCGAGGATATCGAGGTGCTGCGCAGCGAATTGGCGCGACTGATGTCTGTGCCGGTTCATGTCAATATCGAAGAAGTGCGCAAGCCAGAAACTGATGCGCAAATCATCGCTGATGGTATCGCCCAGCAATTGGAAAAACGCGTGATGTTTCGCCGCGCCATGAAGCGTGCCATGCAAAATGCCATGCGTCTGGGTGCGCAGGGCATCAAGATCATGAGCTCCGGCCGACTGAATGGAGCAGAAATTGCCCGTACCGAATGGTATCGTGAAGGGCGTGTGCCGCTTCACACGCTGCGTGCCGAGATTGATTATGGCTTTGCCGAAGCCAAAACGACTTACGGAATTATTGGCATTAAAGTGTGGGTGTTTAAGGGTGATGCGTTCAATCGCAGTGAGCAACCCGCTGTAGCCGAACATGAGAAGCGCGGCAAGAAACCAGGAGTAAAACATGCTGCAGCCAGCTAGAAGAAAATTCCGCAAGGAGCAGAAGGGTCGTAACACGGGCCTGGCAACCCGCGGTGCGGATGTCAGCTTTGGTGATTTCGGTCTGAAAGCTGTAGGTCGTGGCCGTTTGACGGCACGCCAAATTGAAGCGGCACGCCGCGCGATGACGCGTCATATCAAGCGTGGTGGCCGGATCTGGATTCGTATTTTTCCGGATAAGCCGATTTCGCGCAAGCCGGCAGAAGTCCGGATGGGTAACGGAAAAGGTGCGCCCGAGTATTACGTGGCTGAAATTCAGCCAGGTAAAGTTTTGTACGAAATGGATGGCGTGAATGAGGAATTGGCACGTGAGGCATTCCGTCTTGCGGCTGCCAAACTGCCGATTGCGACTACATTCGTGACCCGAATGATCGGGAGCTAAATGATGAATACACAAGAAATGCGCGGCAAGAATGCCGCAGAACTCAAGCAGGAATTAGAGTCATTGTTGCGTGCGCACTTCGCATTACGTATGCAAGTGGCTACACAGCAGTCCACTAAAACTGCGGACTTGGGTAAATTGCGTCGCGATATAGCCCGAGTCAAGACCATAATGCGTGAAAAGGCAGGTCAAGCATGACTGAAGAAAAGAAAATGGTACGCACGCTCACCGGGCGTGTTGTAAGCGACAAAATGCAAAAAACCGTGACCGTTCTGGTTGAGCGTCGCGTCAAGCATCCGGTTATTGGAAAATTCATTCGACTGTCCAAGAAATATCATGCACATGATGAAAACAATGAGTTTCACGAGGGTGATATGGTCCAGATCGAAGAGTCGCGCAAACTGTCGCGTACCAAGGCCTGGACTGTTAGCAAATTGTTGGAGCGCGCACGCGTTTAACGCTTGCGTCGATAGCAAAAGCCCGGTATAGTTACCGGCTTTCCGGTTGGTGAGCCGGTTGGTTTTAGTCCGGTTCGCCGACTCAAGGTATGCCTGCGAAAGTGGGCTTTCTCCCGAACGGGATCCAAAACTGGCCGCCGCAATTCAAGCATTAAGCGTGGTGGATTAAGTTGGAGGCAAATAAATGATTCAGATGCAGTCCGTATTGGATGTGGCAGACAACACTGGCGCGCGTTCGGTGATGTGTATCAAGGTGCTGGGCGGTAGCCATCGCCGTTATGCGAGCGTGGGTGACATTATCAAGGTCACAATTAAGGATGCAGCGCCACGCGGCCGTGTGAAAAAGGGCGATGTATATAACGCGGTAGTCGTGCGTACGGCCAAAGGCGTTCGGCGCCCTGATGGTTCGCTCGTACGTTTTGACGGCAATGCGGCCGTTTTGCTAAACGCTAAATTAGAGCCGATCGGCACCCGTATTTTCGGACCGGTTACCCGTGAGTTGCGTAATGAGAAGTTCATGAAGATCGTCTCACTTGCGCCCGAGGTTCTGTGAGAGGGAGTCATGGCACGAATTCGTAAAAGTGATCAGGTGATCATCCTGGCTGGAAAAGACAAAGGCAAGCGCGGAACGGTATTGCGTGTGCTTGATGATGGTCATCTGGTCGTCGAGGGTGTTAACCGCGTCAAGAAACATCAAAAGCCCAATCCCATGCGGAACATGCAGGGTGGCATAGTTGAAAAAGAGATGCCGATCCAGGCTTCGAATGTTGCATTGTTTAATGTGGCTACTCAAAAAGCGGATCGCGTGGGTTCTAAAGTGCTTGAGGATGGCCGCAAAGTGCGAGTCTATAAATCCAATGGCGAAATGGTTGACGCACAGGGGTAATCATGGCGCGTTTTCAAGAGTTCTATAAAGAGACGGTTGTGCCCAAGCTGGTCGAGCAGTTCGGCTATAAATCCGTCATGGAAGTCCCTCGCATTCAGAAAATCACGCTGAATATGGGGGTGGGCGAAGCTGTTGCGGACAAGAAGGTCATGGATCACGCCGTATCTGACATGCAAAAAATTGCAGGCCAGAAGCCGGTTGTGACCAAGTCGAAGAAGTCTATTGCGGGCTTCAAGATTCGTGACAACTACCCGGTGGGTTGCATGGTGACCTTACGTCGCGCCCAGATGTTTGAATTTCTGGATCGTTTGGTAACCGTGGCCATGCCGCGTATTCGCGACTTTCGTGGCGTTTCAGGAAAATCGTTCGATGGTCGTGGGAACTACAACATGGGCATCAAGGAACAGATCATTTTTCCTGAAATTGAGTATGACAAGATCGATGCGTTGCGTGGCATGAATATTACGATTACCACCACCGCCAAAAATGACGAAGAAGCGCGCGCGTTGCTTGCCGCCTTCAGTTTCCCCTTCAAGAATTGAGGTAGGCATGGCCAAGTTATCCTTGATTAACCGTGAAGAAAAACGCACGCGCATGGTGAAAAAATATGCTGCCAAGCGCGCCGAAATCAAAGCGGTGATTAGTAACTCACAGACCAGCGATGAAGATCGTATGGCTGCATATCAGGCATTGCAAAAATTGCCGCGTGATTCCAGTCCGGTTCGTCAGCGTAACCGTTGCCAACTCACGGGACGTCCGCGTGGCGTCTTTAGTAAGTTTGGTTTGGGCCGCAGCAAATTGCGTGAATATGCGATGCGGGGCGAGATCCCTGGCATCGTGAAGGCAAGCTGGTAAGGGGAAGACAATATGAGTATGAGTGATCCCATTGCGGACATGCTGACCCGCATTCGCAACGCACAGGCTGTCGAGAAGGCTGTTGTATCCATGCCTTCTTCGAAGGTCAAAGTTGCTATTGCCAAGGTGTTGCAGGATGAAGGTTATATCGACGGATTTGCCATTCGTGGCGAAGCCGGCAAGCCTGAGCTGGAACTACAGCTTAAATATTACGCAGGCCGCCCAGTTATCGAGCGCATCGAGCGCGTCAGTAAACCGGGTCTCAGGATTTACAAGGGTGCAGAAGATCTGCCTCGTGTAATGAATGGCCTGGGGGTTGCAATCGTATCCACTTCAAGTGGTGTTATGACTGATCGCCATGCACGCGCCAAGGGTGTGGGTGGTGAAGTTCTTTGCGTTGTTGCGTAAGGGGGAGCGGATATGTCACGTGTAGCCAATAATCCAATTACCTTGCCAAAGGGCGTAGAGGTCACCTTGGGAAATGAAATTTCCGTCAAGGGTCCACTCGGCAGCATGAAGCAAGCCATGTCGACTGATGTTTCGATCGCGTTGAATGACGGGGTGCTTAATTTCGCGCCTGTCAGCGGTAGCATTCAATCAAACGCTATGTCGGGCACGATGCGCGCTTTGGTGAACAATATGGTTCAGGGCGTATCAAAAGGCTTTGAGAAAAAATTGAATCTGGTGGGCGTCGGTTATCGCGCTCAGGCTCAAGGGGATGCGCTGAATCTGACGCTGGGTTTTTCTCATCCTGTTGTGCACAAGATGCCGGCTGGAATCAAGGTTGAAACTCCGACGCAAACCGAAATTTTGATCAAGGGTATAGATCGCCAGATGGTTGGGCAGGTCGCCGCAGATATTCGCTCCTATCGTCCCCCGGAGCCCTACAAGGGCAAAGGTGTTCGTTATAGCGACGAAGTGGTGATCAAGAAAGAGACCAAGAAGAAGTAAGGCATAAGGACAGACAATGAACACCAAGCAATCACGGATTCGCAGAGCGCGCAAAACCCGCGCCAAAATCGCGGCCGTCAAGGCAATTCGCCTGGCAATCAACCGCACCAACGCCCATATTTACGCGCAGATTATTTCTGCAGATGGTGGTACGGTAATGGCAAGTGTTTCATCCAATGACAAGGATATGCGCGGCGTAGTGCCTAACGGTGGAAATGTGGCCGCTGCGTCAGCGGTAGGTAAGCGTCTGGCAGAAAAGGCCAAGGGCTTGGGAATTGAAAAAGTGGCTTTCGATCGAGCAGGTTTCAAGTTTCATGGGCGTGTAAAAGCCCTGGCTGAAGCAGCCCGCGAAGGCGGTTTGGTATTTTAACGAGGCAGAATCAAGATGGCCCGTACAGCACCTACTAGTAACGAAGAGCGCGGCGACGGTTTGCGCGAGAAGATGATTTCGATCAACCGTGTCACCAAAGTGGTGAAGGGTGGTCGAATCATGGGTTTTGCAGCGTTGACGGTTGTCGGCGATGGCGATGGCGGAATTGGCATGGGCAAGGGCAAGTCCCGCGAAGTCCCGGTTGCAGTCCAGAAAGCCATGGAAGAAGCCCGTCGTAAATTGGTCAAGATCAATTTGAAAAGTGGCACTTTCCACCATACGGTAATTGGTCAGCATGGTGCGTCACGCGTCTTGATCCAGCCAGCTTCGGAAGGAACCGGGATTATTGCGGGTGGCGCCATGCGCGCAGTATTCGAAGTGATGGGCGTTCAGAACGTGTTGGCTAAATGTCTGGGTTCAACCAACCCTTATAACGTTGTGCGTGCGACCATTGATGGCTTGATGAAAATGTCCACGCCATCCGAGATTGCGGCCAAGCGTGGTAAGTCCGTCGAAGAGATTTCGGGGTAAGACATGAGCGAGCAGAAAAAAATCAAAGTGACCCTGGTCAAGAGCCTGATCGGTACGAAGGCGCCGCATCGTGCTTGCGTTCGTGGGCTCGGTTTGCGACGGATGCACCATACTGTTGAAGTGTTGGATACGCCTGAAAACCGCGGAATGATTACCAAGGTCGCCTATCTGGTGAAGTGCGAGGCTTAAATGGAACTGAATACTATTAAACCTGCCGATGGCGCCAAGAAAAACAAGCGTCGTTTGGGTCGTGGAATTGGCTCTGGTCTTGGCAAAACAGCCGGCCGTGGCCATAAAGGTCAAAAGTCCCGCTCGGGTGGTTTCCACAAAGTGGGCTTTGAGGGCGGTCAGATGCCTATGCAACGCCGACTCCCCAAGCGTGGTTTCGTATCGCTAACCAAGGCGGATACCGCGCATGTAAGATTGGGTGATCTTGCCTCTATTGGTGCCGATGACATTGATTTGCTCGTGCTCAAGCAGGCGGGCGTTATTAAAGGTTCGGTCAAGGCTGCCAAGGTTTATCTCGCCGGTGAACTCAGCAAGTCGATCAAGTTGCGCGGCGTGGCTGTGACCAAGGGTGCGCGCGCTGCGATCGAAGCTGCCGGTGGCAGTGTTGCTGAGTAAGTTTGCGAGGTAATGCGCGTTGGCAACTCCTAAATCCGGAATGAACAAGTTTGGAGATCTGAAGCGTCGCCTGCTTTTTTTGCTTGGCGCGCTGATTGTTTATCGGATAGGTACATTCATTCCGGTTCCCGGAATTGATCCGCTGGTCCTGGATGAGCTTTTCAAATCCCAGCAGAACGGCATTCTGGGGATGTTCAACATGTTTTCAGGTGGCGCCTTGAAGCGCTTCAGCCTGTTTGCGTTGGGCATCATGCCCTACATCTCGGCTTCGATTATTGTCCAGCTGATGACGACGGTTTCGCCGCAGTTGGAAGCGCTCAAGAAAGAAGGCGAATCCGGGCGTCGCAAGATTACACAGTACACGCGCTATGGAACCTTGTTTCTGGCGCTGTTTCAAGCCTTGGGCATATCCATTGCACTGGAGTCCCAGGCGGGTCTAGTGCTTGACCCGGGACTGTCGTTCCGGATCATTGCGGTTGTCACGCTGACAGCGGGAACCATGTTCCTGATGTGGCTCGGAGAGCAAATTACCGAGCGTGGACTTGGCAATGGTATTTCTATTATCATTTTTGCCGGTATCGCTGCAGGTCTGCCGCATGCCATTGGCGGTACGCTTGAGTTGACCAGGACTGGCGCTTTTTCAATTCCGCTGGTTTTGATGCTGTTTGTAGCGATTGTTTTGGTTACGGCGCTGGTCGTATTTGTCGAGCGCGGACAACGCAAAATACTTGTCAACTACGCCAAGAGACAAGTAGGCAAGATGGTGGTAGGCGGACAGAGCTCGCATTTACCGCTGAAACTGAACATGGCAGGGGTGATTCCGCCTATCTTTGCTTCCAGCATTATTCTGTTTCCGGCTACGTTGGCTGGCTGGTTTGGTAGCGGTTCGAACATGGGGTGGTTGAAAGATATTGGTTCTACGCTTTCTCCCGGGCAACCGATCTACGTGCTGGTTTACGCGTTGGCGATTATATTTTTCTGTTTTTTCTATACGGCTTTGGTTTTCAATTCCAAGGAAACTGCAGATAACTTGAAGAAAAGCGGAGCGTTTGTTCCAGGAATTCGACCGGGAGAGCAAACAGCTCGTTACATCGATAAAATTTTGACCAGGTTGACGCTGGTTGGTGCAATTTACATCACGCTAGTTTGTTTGTTGCCCGAGTTTTTGATTCTGGAATGGAATGTACCGTTTTATTTTGGTGGCACTTCCTTGCTGATCATTGTGGTGGTGACCATGGATTTCATGGCACAGGTCCAGGCTTATGTCATGTCTCATCAATACGAGGGCATGCTCAAGAAGGCTAATTTCAAGAATGGTTTGGTTGGACGCTAAGGATGTCGAAGGAAGATGTCATCCAGATGCAGGGTGAGGTCGTAGAAAACCTGCCAAATGCTACGTTCCGTATCAAACTTGAAAATGGGCATGTTTTGTTGGGACACATCTCAGGAAAAATGCGGATGCACTATATTCGTATCCTGCCTGGGGATAAGGTCACGGTAGAGCTTACGCCCTACGATTTAACCAAAGCCCGGATTGTTTTCCGGGCCAAGTAATTATTACCGGACAACTATCCGGTAAGCGAATGGAGAGAACCATGAGAGTGCAAGCTTCTGTTAAGAAAATGTGCCGCAAATGCAAGGTTGTGCGCCGCAAAGGTGTTGTACGCGTGATCTGTGATGATCCGCGTCACAAACAGCGCCAAGGTTAAGCGGTTTAACCAAGGCGTCAGGTAAGTTCAAATAAGGGTCGCCCTAAATAGGGTCGACGTGTTATAATATTTCGTTTTGCGTCCGGAGCTCTGCAAATGGCTCGTATTGCTGGGGTTAATATCCCGAATCATCAACACACGGTTATTGCGTTAACCGCTATTTTCGGTATCGGCAGGACTACGTCCGGCAAGATTTGTGAAGCGGCTGGCGTTGCCCATGCTTCAAAAATCAAGGATTTGTCCGAGCCTGAAATGGAGCGCTTGCGCGAGGGTGTGGCACAGTTCACAGTCGAGGGCGACCTGCGGCGTGAAATTACCATGAACATCAAGCGTTTGATGGATTTGGGCTGCTATCGCGGCTTCCGTCATCGCAAGGGTTTGCCGGCACGTGGACAACGTACACGTACCAATGCGCGTACTCGCAAGGGGCCGCGTAAGGCCATCAGGAAATAAAGGTTAACCATGGCAACGAAACCAGCTACGCGCGTGCGCAAAAAGGTTAAGAAGAATGTCGCTGAAGGTATTGCGCACATTCATGCTTCTTTTAACAATACTATCGTGACGATCACTGATCGTCAGGGCAATGCTCTGTCGTGGGCGACAGCGGGTGGCGCAGGCTTTAAGGGTTCGCGCAAATCAACGCCATTCGCCGCGCAGGTAGCTGCCGAAAACGCAGGCAAGATGGCGCAGGAATGCGGTGTCAAAAACCTGGAAGTGCGGATCAAGGGCCCCGGCCCCGGCCGTGATTCCACAGTGCGGGCGCTGAATGCGCTTGGATTCAAGATTCTTTCGATCTCTGATGTCACTCCAATTCCGCACAACGGTTGTCGTCCCTCCAAAAAGCGTCGTATCTAATTCAAGGGTAAATCATGGCTCGTAATCTTGATCCCAAGTGCCGTCAGTGTCGCCGCGAAGGTGAGAAGCTCTTCTTGAAGGGCGAAAAATGTTTCACTGACAAGTGTGCAATCGAACGTCGTCCTTATGCGCCTGGTCAGCATGGTCAGAAAAGTGGTGCTCGCCTTTCCGGTTACGGCGTGCAGTTGCGTGAAAAACAAAAAATTCGCCGTATCTATGGCGTGCTGGAAGGTCAGTTTCGTCTGACATACAAAAAGGCAGATAGCCGCAAGGGCGTGACGGGTGAAAACCTCCTGTCATTGCTCGAGTCAAGGCTGGATTCTGTATGCTATCGGATGGGTTTCGGTGCGTCACGTACCGAGGCGCGTCAGGTGCTGCGTCATAACGGGATCATGGTGAATGGTCGTCGGGTTAATATCCCTTCATACCAGGTGCGTGCCGGCGATGTGGTTGAAGTGTCTGAAAAGGCTAAGTCTCACCTTCGGGTCAAGGCTGCGGCAGAAGCGGCTGCAGCTCGTGGTTATCCAGAGTGGGTCGAGGTGGATGCCAAGGCTCTCAAGGGTACTTACAAGTCAGCCCCGCAAAGATCAGAATTGCCTTCGACGATCAATGAGTCGCTGGTAGTCGAACTGTACTCCAAATAAGCTGGGTCAGTCTTAAGGAATCGCACTCTATGCAAAGCGCTACGGAATTTCTAAAGCCACGTATTGTGGAAGTTGATCGTGCCTCACCGCTGCACGCCAAAGTCATCATGGAGCCTTTCGAGAGAGGCTACGGCCACACACTCGGTAATGCGCTTCGTCGTATCCTGTTGTCTTCAATGGTGGGTTATGCGCCCACTGAAGTCACCATCAGTGGCGTCGTACATGAATATTCCACCATTGAGGGTGTGCAGGAGGATGTCGTTGACATTCTGCTGAACCTCAAGGGCATTGCTTTCAAAATGCACGGAAAATCGGAAGCCTTGTTGAAAGTGTCCAAATCAAGCGAAGGCGTGGTGACGGCAGGTGACATCGAAGTCGGTCACGATATCGAAATCCTGAACCCGGATCACGTGATTGCCCACCTCACTAAAGGTGGCAAGCTTGACATGGAGATCAAGGTTGAAAGTGGTCGTGGTTATCAGCCCGCCACGATGCGCAAGGTTTCGGAAGAGACGCGTACAGTCGGATCTATTCTGGTTGATGCATCATTCAGCCCGGTTCGCCGCGTTTCGTACTCGGTTGAAAGTGCACGTGTCGAACAACGCACCGACCTTGACCGGTTGGTGATCGACATTGAAACAAACGGTGTGGTTGAGCCTGAAGAGGCGGTGCGTACAGCGGCGCGTATTTTGGTCAATCAGTTGTCGGTTTTCGCCGACCTGGAAGGTACGCCAGCAGAGTCCGAGGCGCCACGCTCGCCTCAGGTTGATCCCATGCTGTTGCGCCCGGTCGATGACCTTGAACTGACTGTGCGTTCGGCCAACTGTCTGAAAGCCGAGAATATTTATTTTATCGGCGACCTGATTCAGCGTTCCGAGTCGGAGTTGTTGCGCACCCCCAATCTTGGACGCAAGTCCCTGAACGAAATCAAGGATGTGCTTGCTTCCAAGAGCCTGTCCCTGGGTATGAAGCTTGAGAACTGGCCGCCGGCTGGTCTTGAGCGTCCCTGAGTTTTTAACACACCACAATAAAGTGCGGGTTGTCTTGGCTGGCAACCTAGCCCAAGAATACAGACTTAAAGGAATTCGCCATGCGTCATCGTCAATCCAATCGCAAACTTAATCGCACGACCAGCCATCGGCTGGCCATGTTTCGTAATATGAGCGTGTCGTTGCTCAAGCACGAAATCATCAAGACCACGCTGCCAAAAGCCAAAGAGTTGCGCCGCTTTGTCGAGCCGCTGATTACGCTTGGCAAAGAGCCTTCGTTGGCCAATCATCGACTGGCGTTTGATCGCTTGCGCGACCGTGATATCGTCGTCAAGCTTTTTGGCGAACTGGGCCCGCGTTACAAGACGCGTCCAGGTGGATATTTGCGTATCCTGAAATACGGCTTCAGAAATGGCGACAATGCACCGATGGCGCTGGTCGAACTGGTTGACCGTCCTGATGCGGATACCGTTGCTGTTGATGCCGAGTAATGCTGGCTCACAGCATGAATGATAAAAAAGCCGGGTATGCCCGGCTTTTTTATTGCCATTTGTTTGTGTGGGTTCTGGATTGGTATCGATTGGTCCGTTCCGGGATCTTGCCGTGGTTTGGGGTCGATTTCGGGGTGCGTGATCCCTATGTAGGACAGGTCAAGGCCCGGCTTGCGGAGCATGCGCCTGCACATCAGGTGGTGGATTTGCTGCATGAGGTGCCGAACTTTAATCCGCACGCAGGTGCCCACCTACTGGATGCATTGGCTACCGGTTTCCCAACCGGAAGCGTGTTTCTGGCAGTAGTGGATCCCGGTGTGGGCACATCGCGCGACGCGGTGGTCGTGATGGCCGGAGGCCGCTGGTTTGTCGGGCCTGACAATGGGTTGATGTCTGTTGTGGCGGCGCGGCATGCAGATACCAAAATATGGCGAATTACCTGGCGTCCCGAATTTCTTCAGCCAACGTTCCACGGGCGTGATCTGTTTGCGCTTGTTGCAGCCGATATCGCGCGTGGTGAATTTCCGGCAACCAAAGTGACAGTGGTCGATTCGCTTGCCGTCGAGTTTGAACCAGGGGATTTATCGCGGATCATTTATATCGATCATTTTGGCAACGCGTGGTCAGGGGTACGTGAAGCGCCCATGGATGCCCGGGTGAGTGCGGCCGGACAGTTATTCAAGCATGGAGACAGTTTTGGTTTTGTTGCCAAAGGCGAGGGTTTCTGGTTTATTAATAGCGTGGGTTTGCTGGAGTTGGCAATTAACCGTGGCAATGCTGCGGCCAAGTTTGGTTTACAGGTAGGAGATACTGTTCGGGTGGAGCGACTGAATTAAGCATAATCGATTCAATCGGGACCCGAATCAAAGCCAATCAGCAGCGCACGATAGTCATTGACATTGGTCCGTGTGGGACCCGTCATGACGAGGTCACCCAGGGCTGCGAACACCTGATAACTGTCATGAGCCGACAAAAGCGCGCCTGTATTGAAACCCAGCGCGTGTGCCCGGTCCAGGGTATCCGGGCCCATGATGGCGCCCGCGTTGCTCTCGCTGCCGTCAATCCCATCCGTATCGCATGCAATGGCCCAGACGGGCGTGTTCTGCATTGCACAGGCCAATGCCAGCAAGTATTCACTGTTGCGGCCACCCCGGCCATGCCGGGGTGGCAGGGTGACGGTGGTTTCGCCTCCTGAAATCAAGGCTATCGGACCTTTTGCCCGGCAGGACATGGCCAGAGCAGCATGCTCCCGCGCCGCCGATTGGGCGTTGCCGCTCACGCTCTCCGATATCAACAATGCCCGTATTCCAAACTGCTCAAAATACTGAACTGCTGCCGTCAGGCTGTTGTGGGCAGTACCGATGACACGATTCTCCATACGGCTGAAGCAGGGATCACCTGGCTTGACGGTGTCGCATGCGCGATCCGCGATGCACGCTTCGAGATGATGTTGGACGCCAGGCGGAATAGAAATCCTGAATCCAACCAATCGATCAAGCGCATCTGCGCAACTGGTGCGGTCCGGCGTGCAGGGGCCGGACGCGATGTGCGTCGGGTCATCACCCACCACGTCGGAAATGATCAATGCCACTCCCCTGGCCTTGCCGGCCGCTTTGGCGAGTCGTCCGCCAGACAGCCGGGTCAGGTGCTTCCGAACCGTATTGATGTCGTGGATGCTGGCGCCTGCATGCAATAAGCCCTTGGTAATCTGACGCAACTCCTTCAGTGTGACGCCCTTGACCGGCGCAGCCAGCAAGCTGGAACCGCCGCCGGATATCAGCGCAAGCAGCAGATCGTCTTCCCCCAGTTGCGCGGCCATGTCCAGCATCCGCAGGGCGGCTGCCTCGCCACGCCCGTCTGGCAGCGGGTGGCTGGCTTCGACCACTTCAATGCGGCGGGTGGGCAGGCCATGCTGGTAGCGGGTCACAACCAGTCCAGACAGCGACGCATGTGCCGGCCAGTGTGCTTCAACGGCCGCCGCCATGCTGGCAGCGGCTTTGCCGCCGCCCAATACAAGCGTACGACCGGTAGGTGGGACGGGTAGATGGGGGGGCAATATATGCGCCGGATCGGCTGCGGCAACTGCGGCGTGGAACGAGTTGATCAACAGCGTGCGTGGGTTGGGATGAGTCGTCATCGCATCAAGAAGGGGCGGCTTGTCGTATCAAGGCAATGATGCAGCCTGAGGTGGACAAAGTCATGTTCGACGGAGAGACCGGCGCGCAATGGCACAGACTATAAATAGCGCTCACAGGGCAGCCATGCAAATGACAGCGTCAAATTGTAGTGCCTGCCAGTTGGAAGGGGGGGGGCCGCATATCCTGAAATGCACTACGGCCAGGCATGCCTGGCCGTAGTCGATGCTTCAAGCGGGATTACTGCTTGACGGCGTCTTTGGCGTCATCGGCCATTTCCTTCATCTTGTCCATGCCGGCGCCAGCCGCTTCGGTGGCGGAATCAGCAGCAGAACCTGCAGCTTCGGTGGCGGCATCAGCAGCAGAACCTGCAGCTTCAGCAGCGGAATCAGCGGCAGCGCCAGCGGCTTCAGTAGCCTGGTCCATGGCGGGGGCAGCAGCCTCTTCCGCTTTTTGACAGGCGGTCAGTGCAAGGGCAGCGAAAAGTGCGACGAGAAGTTTGGAATGCATGGTGTCTCCCTGATGAGAAATAAACGTAAAAGGATGTAGCGAGTCTGGCAACTCACAACCTTAATTTGTAACGCTAAACTGCGCCAGTTACAAGCTTACGCAGGATTATTTACAAATCAGCGGCTAGAAACTTTCATCCGGCCGCAGATAGCGCCACTGCCCAGGTGGCAGGTCGCCCAGCCGTACATGACCGATACGCACGCGTTTCAGCCCGATTACTTTCAAGCCGACCAGTTCGCACATGCGTCGAATCTGGCGCTTGCGGCCCTCCTTCAGCACAAACTGCAGCTGGTCGGCATTTTGCCAACTGACCCTGGCTGGCCGCAGTTTTCGGCCATCGAGCGAAAGCCCGTGATTGAGACGCGCAAGGTCTTTTTCATCCAGCCGCCCGGCCACCCGCACCAGATATTCCTTCTCGACTTCGGAGTGCTCACCAATCAGCTGTTTGGCAATGCGGCCATCCTGCGTCAGCACCAGCAGGCCGGTTGAATCGATGTCGAGCCGGCCAGCAGGGGCCAGGCCTTTCAGATGCGCCGGATGGAATGCCTGGCTGGCGCGGCCGTCCTGCCATTGCGTCTCGGGGCGGATCAGCACGACAGCGGGCTGATAGCCCGGCTCCGGCTGCCCCGACACATAGCCGATCGGCTTGTGTAGCAACATCGTGGCGCGCGCCTGTTGCTGCTCGCTGGCGGCGTTGTCCAGGCGGATTGCGCAGGCTGGATCGACCTTGGTGCCCAACTCGCTGACCCGCGTGCCATCGACAAAAACCAGTCCGCGCTCGATATAGCTGTCGGCCTCGCGGCGCGAACACAAGCCGCGCTCGGACATGAGTTTGGATAGACGGACTGGCTCACTCATGTCAGTGGCGCGCCAGTGCGGGTTGCAGGTATTTGCCGGTATCGCTGGCCGGGTTGTCGGCAACCGCCTCGGGGGTGCCTTCGGCGACGATGCGGCCGCCGCCGCCGCCGCCTTCCGGGCCCAGGTCGATCAGCCAGTCAGCGGTTTTGATGACGTCGATATTGTGCTCGATGACGACTACGCTGTTGCCGGCATCCGACAGCCGCTGCAATACCTTCAACAGCAGGTCGATGTCGGCGAAATGCAATCCGGTGGTCGGCTCGTCGAGGATGTACAGCGTGCGTCCGGTGTCGCGCTTGGATAATTCGAGCGAGAGTTTGACGCGCTGCGCCTCGCCGCCCGACAGCGTGGTCGCCGATTGGCCCAGCCGGATATAGCCGAGACCGACATCGATCAGGGTTTGCAGCTTGCGCTTGACGACCGGGACCGCGCTGAAGAATTCAGCCGCCGCCTCGATGGTCATTTCCAGCACTTCGCGGATGGTCTTGCCCTTGTAATGCACTTCCAGGGTTTCGCGGTTGTAGCGTGCGCCGTGGCACACATCGCACGGCACGTAAATGTCGGGCAGAAAATGCATCTCGACCTTGATCACGCCGTCGCCCTGGCAGGCTTCGCAGCGTCCACCCTTGACGTTGAACGAGAAGCGCCCCGGGCCGTAGCCGCGCGCGCGGGCTTCCGGCACGCCGGCAAACAGTTCGCGGATGGGAGTGAACAGGCCGGTGTAGGTCGCCGGGTTGGAACGCGGCGTGCGACCAATCGGCGACTGGTCGACGTTGATCACCTTGTCGAAGAATTCCAGACCGTGGATTTCACCGTGCGGCGCCGGCTCGGCCGAGGAACCGTACAGATGACGCGCGACCGCCGCGTACAGGGTGTCGTTGATAAGGGTGGATTTGCCCGATCCCGATACGCCGGTAACGCAGACGAACAGCCCGACCGGCAGGTTCAGCGTCACGTTCTTGAGGTTGTTGCCGCTGGCCTGTGTCACCACCAGTTGCCGCTCAGGATCCGGCGCGCGGCGTTGTTTGGGGATGGCGATCGAGCGGCGTCCGGACAGGTATTGGCCGGTGAGCGAGTCCGGGCTCATGCGGATTTCTTCCGGCGTGCCTTCTGCCACGATCTCGCCGCCGTGCACGCCCGCGCCCGGGCCCATGTCCACCACGTAGTCGGCGGCGCGGATCGCGTCCTCGTCGTGCTCGACCACCAGCACCGAGTTGCCGATGTCGCGCAGGTGCTTGAGCGTGGCCAGCAGACGATCGTTGTCGCGCTGGTGCAGGCCGATCGACGGCTCGTCCAGCACATACATCACGCCGGTGAGGCCGGAGCCGATCTGCGAGGCCAGCCGAATGCGCTGCGCCTCGCCGCCTGACAGCGTGTCGGCTGAACGGTCGAGCGACAGATAATCCAGGCCGACGTTGTTCAGAAAACCGACGCGGGCGGCGATTTCCTTGACGATCTTGTCGGCGATCTGCACACGGTGGCCCTCGAGCGTCAACGCCTCGAAAAAGGCCAGCACCTGCTTCAAGGGCATGTTGCTGACCTCGAAAATCGGCACCTTGCCCACCATCACATGACGCGCTTCCTCGCGCAGCCGGGTGCCGTTGCAGGCGGGGCAGGCCTTGTTGTTCTGGTACTTGGAGAGGTCTTCGCGAACGGCCATCGAGTCCGACTCATGGTAACGCCGCGCCATGTTGGCGAGCACGCCCTCGAACGGATAACTCTTGCTGGTAAAGCCGCCGCGCGGTGCCAGCGTTTGAAACGCAATGGATTCCTTGCCGCTGCCGTCGAGGAGCACATCCCGGATACGCTGCGGCAGCGATTCCCACGGGGTCTCGAGGTCAAAGCCGTAATGCATGGCCAGGCTTTGCAGCATCATGAAGAAGAACTGGTTGCGCTTGTCCCAGCCCTTGATGGCGCCGGAGGCCAGCGACAGATGCGGAAACGCGACCACGCGCAGCGGATCGAAAAAGGTGATCTGGCCGAGACCGTCGCAGGTCGGACACGCGCCCATCGGGTTGTTGAACGAAAACAGGCGCGGCTCCAGCTCGGGCAGCGAATAGCTGCAGATCGGGCAGGCGAACTTGGCTGAAAACAGGTGTTCCTTGCCCGAGTCCATTTCCACCGCCAGGGCGCGACCATCGGCATGACGCAGTGCAGTCTCGAAACTTTCCGCCAACCGCTGCTTGGCGTCCACGCGCACCTTGAGACGATCCACCACCACTTCGATGGTGTGTTTCTTGTTCTTGTCGAGCTTGGGCACGGCGTCGATTTCGTGCACCTTGCCATCCACCCGCACTCGCACGAATCCCTGCGCGCGCAGTTCGGCAAACAGTTCGAGGTTCTCGCCCTTGCGTCCCACCACCAGCGGCGACATGATCATCAGCTTGGTGTCTTCCGGCAGCGCCAGTACCGCGTCGACCATTTGCGACACCGTTTGCGCCGTCAGCGTGATGCCGTGTTCGGGGCACTGCGGATCGCCGACCCGGGCATACAGCAGCCGCAAATAATCGTGGATTTCGGTAACCGTGCCCACCGTCGAGCGCGGGTTGTGACTGGTGGCCTTTTGCTCGATGGAAATCGCCGGGCTCAACCCCTCGATCAGATCGACGTCCGGTTTTTCCATCAATTGCAGAAATTGCCGCGCGTAGGCCGACAAGGATTCGACGTAACGGCGCTGGCCTTCGGCATACAGCGTGTCGAACGCCAGCGAGGATTTGCCCGAACCCGACAGCCCCGTAATCACCACCAGCTTGTTGCGCGGCAGGTCGAGGTTGATGTTTTTCAGGTTGTGGGTGCGGGCACCGCGGATACGGATAAATTCCATTGTTTTGAGTGCTGGGGCGTAGTTCGCAACCTGCTAATATAACGGACTTCGCGCATTCGCCTAATCTCGGGTGGTACAAGCTGCAGTGGCACACATCGACCTGTCCGAATCCATGACCCGCACTGAAAAGCGCGCCACATCGGGCCTGGCGGCCATTTTTGGCCTGCGCATGCTGGGGATGTTCCTGATACTGCCGGTGTTTTCGCTGTACGCCGCGCATCTGCCCGGTGGCAACAGCCACACCCTGGTCGGCCTCACGCTGGGCATGTATGGCCTGACCCAGGCGATTCTCATGATTCCCTTCGGCATGGCATCCGACCGCATCGGGCGCAAGAAGGTCATTATCTTTGGCCTGATTCTGTTTGCCATCGGCAGCTTTGTTGCCGCCAGTGCCACCGACATTTACTGGACCATGTTCGGCCGCGCACTGCAGGGAGCGGGTGCGATTTCCGCCGCCGTCAGCGCCATGCTGGCCGACCTCACCCGCGAAGAACATCGCACCAAGGCCATGGCCCTGATCGGCTCGACCATCGGCATCACATTCGCCGTGTCGCTGGTGGCCGGGCCGGCACTCAATCGATTCATTGGTGTCCCCGGTATTTTTGCGTTGACCGGCATCCTGGCGCTGGCCGCCATCTGGGTGGTGAAGGTATGGGTGCCGGATCCCATGAACAGCCATTTTCACGCCGATGCCCAGGCCAATCCGGCGCGGCTGAAAGACGTGCTGCGAGATGGCCAGCTATTGCGCCTCAATTTCGGTATTTTTTCCCTGCATGCGGCACAGATGGCGATGTTCGTCGTGGTACCGGTGGCGCTCAAGAACAGTGGTCTGCCGGTCGACCACCACTGGGCGGTTTACCTGCCGGTGTTGCTGGGGTCGTTTTTGCTGATGGTGCCCGCCATTATTTATGGTGAGAAGCGCGGCCAGATGAAACCGGTATTCATCGGCGCAGTGGCCCTGATGCTGCTGGCCCAACTGGGGCTGGCCTTTGGCATCGATCACTTCTGGGGCATCGTGACGCCGCTGTTTTTTTATTTCGTTGCCTTCAATCTGCTGGAGGCAAGCCTGCCCTCGCTGATTTCAAAGCTGGCGCCGGTATCTGCCAAGGGCACGGCAATGGGTGTCTACAACACGTCCCAGGCACTGGGCCTGTTCTTTGGCGGTGTGCTGGGCGGTTGGCTGGCGCAGCATGTCGGCTTTCATGCGGTATTCCTGTTCTGTGTGGTGTTGATGGCAATCTGGCTGGTGGCGAGCCTGTCGATGACGCCGCCGCCCGCCATCAAGACCCGGATGTTTCATGTCGGGACGATGCCCATGGATCAGGCCGAGTTGCTGAAAACCCGGCTGGCCGCTGTGGCCGGCGTATATGAAGCAGCCGTGCTCGCCGAAGAAGGCGTGGCCATGCTCAAGGTCAGCATCAAGGGCTGGGACGAAACCGCAGCACGCAGCCTGCTGGAGACGGCCACGGCCTGATGTGGCGGGGCAGCTTCGAGGCAGACTCACTGCCTGATAGAATCCGCAACACGACACGTTCAGCAATTCATTTCAATTCGGGGGAAACATGGCATCAGTCAACAAAGTGATTCTGGTCGGCAATCTGGGGCGCGACCCCGATATGCGCTATCTGCCCAGCGGGGAAGCCGTCGCCAATCTCGCCATTGCCACCACCGACAAGTACAAGGATAAGACCGGCCAGATGGTCGAGCAGACCGAATGGCACCGGGTCAGTTTCTTCGGCCGTACCGCCGAAGTGTGCGGGCAATACCTGAAAAAGGGCGGCCAGGTTTACGTCGAGGGCTCAATCCGCACTCGCAAGTACACCGACAAGGAAGGCGTCGAAAAATACGCCACCGAGATTCGCGGCGACCGCATGCAGATGCTGGGCGGGCGCAGTGGTGGCGGCATGGCCGACATGGATGACGGCATGGACCAGTCCGCTCCACCGCAACGCAGCCAGCCACGCAGCACGCCCCCGGCTGCCGCGCAAAAACCGGCCAGCAGCGGGTTTGACGATATGGATGATGATATTCCGTTCTGACGTGCCCGACCGGGGCTGTTGGTCCATCATGAATACAAAATAATAAACATCGGGAGGAGTCGGCGCGCCAGGCGCGCCGAAATGCTGTGAATTACAAGCCGTACATCCCATTCCGAACATTGCGTTGGCACCTTTTTCTGGGCATCGTCTGGGCGTGCCCGGGTCCGGCATGGGCTGCGGTGACCGAATCCGACTTCCTGGACGATCTGCCGGTGGTGTTGACGGCTTCCCGCATTGCCCAGACGCCGCTTGATGCCCCGGCGGCGATAACAGTCATCGATCGCCAGATGATCCGCGCCTCGGGTTTTACCGAAATCCATGATCTATTTCGTCTGGTGCCGGGTTTTCTGGTGGCGGACTGGGCATTCGGGCCACCCAATGTCATCAACTTCGGCATGGGTGACGCCAGCTCCGGCAGGTTGCAGGTCCTGATCGATGGCCACTCTGTCTACAACCCCTTCTCCGGTCGGGTCGAATGGCAGGAACTGCCGATCCGGGTCGATGACATCGAGCGCATCGAGGTGGTGCGCGGCCAGGATGCCGCGGCGTATGGCGCCAACTCCTTCCAGGGCGTGATCAATATCATCACCCGCAGCCCGAATACCGAGAGCGGCTATTCCGCTTCGCTCACCATGGGCGATCACGATGCCAGGGAACTTGCCGGCCGCATAGCCGGTTCTACAGGCGATCTTGACTGGCGGGTGAGCGTGTCCGATCGCAAGGCGACCAATTTCAGGGACCTGGGGGTGAATCAGCATGATGGGGGCGAGTCGATCCACTATCAGATATTCAACGGACAGGCAGGCTACCAGCTCAATGTGACGGACCGACTGCACCTTCAGTTGGGGTTAAGTTATGGCGACGATACGGTCAGCCGTCTGGGGGATGACATTGCCGCCCATCCACGCAAGGAAGACAGCGTGTTTCTGCAGGCGGCCTGGAAGCGTGTCTATGCACCCGGCTCCGAATTATCCCTGCAATATTTTCACTTTTCCAGAAACAGCTCGGAAAGCTATCTGGCCCAGACGAATAGAGGCCCGGTCTTGCCGGTCACGGTTGAATACGGCATCACCATGCAGCGAGACGACCTGGAGTTCCAGCAAACCCATGCCTTTGCGCCCGACCTGCGCGGCGTCTGGGGAGTGGTGTTGCGCGAGGAGAGGGCCGAGAGTGCGCATTACCTGTATGGACAGGGTGAGGTGGGCGGGTTCCAGTGGCAGACTTTCGGTAATCTGAATTGGCAGTTCGCGCCGAAATGGGCATTGAATGCGGGCGGCATGCTGGAGCAGCACTATCTCACCGACACCCTGTTTTCGCCCCGTGTGGCGCTCAATTTCAGCCCGACCCCCAATCAGACAGTCCGGTTCAGCGCTGGCCGGGCCTATCGTGCGCCTACCATCATGAATGCCCGCTCGCTGGAGGTGTATCCATTAAGCGATGGTAGCGCCATTGCCGATGTCGATTATATGTCGCCGTATGCAATCGACCCTGAGCAAGTGGATTCGATCGAGATCGGGTATGTGGGGCGTTTCCCGCAGTGGGGCCTGAATCTGGATGCCCGGGTGTTCAGTGATCGCTATCGCAACTATATCGATGACCATAGTTGTGACTGGGACCCCGCCACCCCCAACGTTCCTGATTGCGGCATGGCGCGGCCAGCGGGTTATGACAATTATCTGAGAAACGTTGACCCTGCTTTGAATGGCACCATTTTCGGCAGCTATAAAGCCTTCGAGTTTTACAACATCGTCGGCGACATCCGGATTGATGGCATTCAGTTGCAACTCGACTGGCGGCAACCCTGGCTGGGCCGGGTCGTGTTTGGGCAGGCTTTCAGCCAGCTTCATGTTGCTTCCGCTGCGCTTGCGGGCGAGCGCGATCTGAACCCCTCCTTACACGTGGTTCCCACGCACACGACCAACCTGCTGTGGATGCGTGACCTGCCCTGGAATACCGCCATTAGCGCCGGCGCGTACTTTGTCGATGACATGAAGTGGCTGAATGACGGCGACTTACAGCCGTCCTACTGGCGATATGACTTGCGCTTGGCCAAGCGCCTGGGCAAGCGTGAATCGGGCGATGAACTGGCCGTCACCTTTCAGAACCTGGGCGGCAGCTACCCTGAATTCGATGCAGGCAACTTCGTCGCAGCACGGCGTGTCTTCGCTACCCTGCGTCTGGCCTGGTAATTGCCGGCCATTGAAAACGTCTGGTCTGCCTAAATATAAGAAACCATTGATATAATTCGGCCAGACCGGGATTCAGGAAACGACCATGCCTATTTATGCTTACAAATGTGCTGCTTGCGGCCATGCCGATGACGAAATGCAGAAAGTGTCGGATGCGCCGCTGACAGTGTGTCCGTCATGCGGCAAGAGCGACTACGCCAAACAGGTGACGGCACCCGGGTTTGCCCTGAAAGGAAACGGCTGGTACGCCACCGACTTCAAGGGCGGCAGCAAGCCCGCCGAAACCAAGTCCGCCGAAATCAAGTCCGACACGCCATCCCCTGCCTGTGGCACGGGCGCCTGTCCAGCGAATACCTAACCCGCAGGACCATTCAGGAAGCGGGCGGTGTATGCCGCCCGCTTCTTGTTTTGAACTGCCGCCACTTGTGTATCTATGAAACGTTATTTCATTACCGGTCTGTTGATCTGGGTGCCACTGGGAATCACCCTGTGGGTGCTCGACCTGTTGATCGGCACCATGGACCAAACCCTCACCGTGCTACCGGCGCAATGGCAGCCCGAGGCCTTGCTGGGGGTGCGCATTCCCGGACTGGGCGTCATCCTGACGCTGCTGGTGATCGTGACGACCGGGATGTTCGGCGCCAATTTCTTTGGCCAGAAAATAATCGACCTGTGGGAACGGCTGCTCAACCACATCCCGGTGGTGAAAAACATCTACGGCAGCGTCAAGCAGGTGTCCGATACCCTGTTGTCGGGGAATGGCCATGCCTTTCGCAAGGTGTTGCTGGTACGCTATCCGCACCCGCAGGCATGGTCGCTGGCCTTTCAGACCAATGTGCCGGACGAGGTGACACGCGTGTTGCCCGAGGATCACGTGGCGGTGTTCATCCCCACCACGCCAAGCCCGGTCAACGGCTTTTATTTTTATGTCAAAAAGAGCGAGGTCATCGAACTGGAAGTATCGGTTGACCGCGCGTTGAAATACATCGTTTCGATGGGCGTGGCGTCAGGCGAAGCGCGCTCCTGAACACAATAGTCAGCATTCAATTCAAGCCAGGCATTCAATTAGGACATAGCATGCGTACTCATTATTGCGGTGGCGTCACCGCCGCCGACATTGGCAATACCGTCACCTTGTGCGGCTGGGCGCATCGCCGGCGCGACCACGGCGGCGTGATCTTTATCGACCTGCGCGATCGCGAGGGCATGATGCAGGTGGTGATCGATCCCGATACGCCCGAGGCATTCAAGCTGGCCGAAGAGGTGCGCTCCGAATTTGTGCTGAAAATCGAGGGTAAGGTGCGCCCGCGTCCGGCCGGTACCGAAAACCCCAACATGCCGACCGGCATGGTCGAGATGCTGACGCAGAAGCTGGAAGTGCTGAACCCGTCGCTGACGCCGCCGTTCCAGATCGACGACGACAACATCAACGAGAACATCCGCCTGACCTACCGCTATCTCGACCTGCGTCGCGAACCGATGCAGAAGAACCTGCGGTTGCGTTATCGCGTCTCCAAGATCATGCGCGACTATCTCGACGACAATGGCTTCATGGAAGTCGAAACGCCGATGCTGACGCGCTCCACGCCTGAAGGCGCGCGTGACTATCTGGTGCCCTCGCGCGTGCACGATGGCATGTTCTACGCGTTGCCGCAGTCACCGCAGCTGTTCAAGCAGCTGTTGATGGTGGCCGGGTGCGACCGCTATTTTCAGATCACCCGCTGCTTTCGCGACGAAGACCTGCGCGCCGATCGCCAGCCCGAATTTACCCAGGTCGACCTCGAAACCTCGTTCATGGGCGAGGAAGCGATCATGGCGATGGTCGAAGGCATGATCCGCGACATGATGAAGCGCGCGCAGGACACCGATTTGCCTGCCGCCTTCCCGCGCATGACCTATGCTGAGGCGATGAACAAATACGGTTCCGACAAGCCGGACATGCGGGTGACGCTGGAAATTACCGAAGTGAGCGACGCCATGAAAGACGTCGCCTTCAAGGTGTTTTCCGGGCCGGCCAACGACCCCAAGGGACGCGTGGCCGCGATGCGCATTCCCGGCGGCGCCACGCTCAGCCGCGGCGAGATCGACGGCTACACCGAGTTCGTCAAGATTTATGGCGCCAGGGGGCTGGCCTACATCAAGGTCAACGACGTCAGCCAGCTGAACGAGAGCGGCCTGCAGTCGCCCATCGTCAAAAACCTCTCCGAAGACGCCTTGCGCGCGGTGATGGAACGCACCGGCGCGCAGAACGGCGACCTGATCTTTTTCGGCGCCGACCGGGCCAAGGTGGTGAACGACGCGCTGGGCGCGTTGCGCGGCAAGATCGGTCACGAAAAGGGCTACCTCGATGGTCGTGCCTGGGCGCCGCTGTGGGTGGTGGATTTCCCGATGTTCGAATTCAACGAGGACGAAAACCGCTGGGATGCGCTGCACCATCCCTTTACTGCGCCCAAGGATGGCCATGAAGACTGGCTCGCCACCGATCCCGGCAAGTGTCTGTCCAAGGCCTACGACATGGTGCTGAACGGCTGGGAGGTTGGCGGCGGCTCGGTGCGTATCCATAAACAGGACGTGCAGGAAAAAGTGTTTGCCGCCCTGAACATCGGCCAGGAAGAGCAACGCGAGAAGTTCGGCTTCCTGCTTGATGCCCTGCAATATGGTGCGCCGCCGCACGGTGGTCTGGCGTTCGGTCTGGATCGGCTGGTCACGCTGATGACCGGCTCCGAGTCGATCCGCGACGTCATCGCCTTCCCCAAAACCCAGCGCGCATCCTGCCTGATGACCAATGCCCCCAACGTGGTGGATGACAAGCAGCTGCGCGAACTGCACATTCGCCTGCGCAACACCAACCCGGCCGACAAGGTGTCCGCATGAGTTTTTCCGGGCGACTGAAATCGCTGCCCGAGGCCGATGGCGAAGTCATGCACGTGCTTGACGCCGCCGGGGCCGAGGTGGCGGTCATCAAGAATGCGCCGGGTACCGTCGGCTCGTTCCGCGTCTACGCCTATCTGGATGAAAAATACGGCAGCATTACGCCGGATGCCGCAGCCGAAGGCCTGGAGATTTATGACGAGCACACCGAGGATGCCTATCTGAACCCGGGCAAGCATCCCAATATCGACCGTCTGATCGAACTGCAGGAAGCCGGCGCCACGCTCACGATCCACATCGAGTGAATCACAAGATCCCGGTTTCCGTCCTGGTCGTCATTTATGCGGCGGACGGCCAGGTACTGCTGATGGAGCGTGCCGATGCGCCGGGATTCTGGCAGTCGGTCACCGGCTCGCAGGATGCCGGCGAAACCCTTGAACAGACCGCGATCCGCGAAGTGCGCGAGGAAACCGGGCTCGATGCTTCCCGCTACACGTTGACCCCGTGGCACATTGAAACCCGGTTCGAGATTTATGCGCGCTGGCGTCACCGCTATGCGCCGGGCGTCACGCACAACACCGAACACGTGTTTGGCTTGAAGTTGCCCGCGCCGCTGCCGGTAACCCTGGCCCCGCGCGAGCACCTGCACTCGCTATGGCTGCCCTGGGCCGAAGCGGCCGAACGTTGTTTTTCGCCCAGCAACGCAGCAGCGATTCGACAGCTGCCAACACGCTTATAATCTCTGCATATCGCCAGTTACAACATCCACAAGGGTTTGTCGCAATTCAACCGCCGGCTCACGGTGCACGAACTGCGCGACCGCCTGGGTGCACTGGGAACCGACATCGTGTTCCTGCAGGAAGTGCAGGGCAGCCACGGTCAGCGCGCCAGCCGCTTTCAGCACTGGCCAAGCGGGCCGCAGCACGAGTTTCTGGCAGGACACGTGTACACCGACTTCGCGTACGGCAAAAATTGCGTGTACGACATGGGCCATCACGGCAACGCCATCCTGTCGCGCTACAAAATCCTTTCCTGGGAAAACGAAGACATTTCCGCTCACGGCTTTGAAAGCCGCGGCATGCTGCATTGCGAAATCGAGGTGCCGGGTGTGGCCGTGCCGGTGCACTGCATCAACGTGCATCTGGGGCTGACCGAACGCGGGCGCAAGCGCCAGCTGGCGATGATTGTTGCGCGGGTGCGCGCCATGGTGCCGGACGACGCACCGCTGATTCTGGCCGGTGATTTCAACGACTGGCTGATGCGCGCCGGTCGTTTCTTTGAGGACGAACTGGGCCTGGCCGAAGTGTTTGAAACGCACCACGGAAGATCCGCGCGCAGTTACCCGTCCATCCTGCCGATGTTCCAGCTCGACCGCATTTATGTGCGGCGCTTTAGCATCCAGTCCGCACAGGTACATACCGGCAATGCCTGGCACCGTATTTCAGACCACGCGGCCCTGTCGGCCAAACTCAGCCTGGCCTGATGACCGTATATGGCCGCATGTCCTGTAGTCCGCCTTCGGGTGCGATAAGGGCAATGGATTCGCAGCGGCTTTAACTCATGAAACGACCCAGCACCATATTCTTTCGTGGCGTTGAATCGGTACCCGGCAACCAGTTGCAACTGCTGCAAAACGGCGCTGAATTCATTCCGGCGCTGGTCGCTTCAATTGACGAAGCGCACACCGAGGTCTATCTCGAAACGTACATATTCAATGCCGACCCCACTGCCGAGACTGTGCGCGATGCCCTGATACGCGCTGCACAGCGCGGATTGCGGGTGCGCGTGCTGATCGATGGCGTGGGGTCGTATGAATTGCCGGCCGGCTGGCTGAACGCATTTGAACAAGCTGGCGTCAATGTGTTGGTCTACCGACCGCGGATGATGGGCTGGCTCACCAATCCGAGAAATTTGCGGCGCTTGCATCGCAAGCTGGCGGTGATCGACGCGCGTACAGCCTTTGTCGGCGGCATGAACATCATCGACGACCATGAGCCCATCCGTTTCGGTTCGCCGCGGCTCGATTTCAGCGTCGAAGTGCAAGGCCCGTTGCTGGCGCCCATCCATCACAATGTACGCCGGCTGTGGCGGCTGGTGGCCTTGTCGCAGTTGCAGAAGCGGGATCGCCGGGTTCTGATCGC
>CAJDTZ010000001.1_pt1 | contig 30858 bp, 31 predicted proteins | sample 7390551 | NCBI WGS metagenome assembly CAJDTZ01 (sample SAMEA7055662, study PRJEB34461) | soil metagenome | biome: terrestrial ecosystem; feature: Peninsula; material: soil | place: Antarctica | collected 2016 | reverse complement strand
AGCGGGTTTGTGTCGCTGGCCCGCAAGCACTGGCCTGATTCGCACCTGCGTCTGGTTACCAACGGGTTCTTCCTGCATCGCCACCCCAACCTGCCTGCGGTGCTGCAGCACGATCCGAACGCCTGCATTTACCTGTCGATTCACCACGATGCCCCGGCCTACCTGGACAAGCTCCAGCCGATTATTGCGCTGTTGAAAAACTGGATTCGCGACTACGGGATCAAGGTCATCACGTATCAATCCTTTAAAAGCTGGACACGCCGTTACCTGGGCGTCGGCGATGCCATGGAGCCCTATAAGGACGAGCAGCCGAGAAAAAGCTGGGAGCACTGCCCTCCGCATCTGTTCGAAGGCAAGCTGTGGAAATGCGCGCCTTTGGCTTATCTGAAGCTGCAGGATGCCAAGTATCAACTGTCCGACAGCTGGAAACCCTATCTGGCATATCAGCCCCTTGAGCCCGACTGCACGGATGCACAGCTCGACGCATTTTTTGCGCGCGAGGATGAACCGGCTTGCAGCATGTGCCCGGCCAATCCGGAGCCATTTATCTTGCCGATCCCGTTTAATGCCAAATCGGCCGCTCCAGTCGTTGAATCACTGCTTTAAGTCCGGCTCAGGCAGACACTGCTTGCCCATACGTCAAACTGGTCCGTCAATGTCAGGCTTCAGCCTGCTCAACCTGTAAGCTTGCCTGGTTCAACAGGCTTGTGTCCTGCTCCGCCCACGCGCACCCGTCTGCTAGCGCTTTACACATCGGATAGCTGCCTTTCCTGCCCGCCGGCCGATCACTGGCCGCCGCCCGCAACAGCATGTCCGTTTTGCGAGTACCTGAATCGCGACGCATCATGGTATAAATGTACCTGGTGCCATCTAGGGGCTCAATCATGAAAAAAATCAGGATCGAAGCGCACCCGGACGCAACGCGTCTTGAGAAGCTCAAGGTCAGCGATTGGCCGGAATGGGAAAAGACCACCTCGACCATGCCCTGGACCTACTTCGAGGATGAAACCAGCTACATCGTCGAGGGTCGGGTCATCGTCACCCCGGACCAGGGCGATCCGGTGGAGATCAGCAAGGGCAATCTGGTGACTTTTCCTGCCGGCATGTCGTGCGTGTGGCAGATTATCGAACCGATACGCAAGCGGTTTCGCATTGGCTAGAAGCCTGTCGGACTTGAAGAATCGAAGCGAAAATTCGGCGAAATATGGGCCGGACAGGCGGATTTGCAGCCGATTTCCTTCAAGCCCGACAGGCCCCTAGTCGCAGCAATTTAGCAGGCCACCCCGCCTTAACTCAGCCCGTATTTGATTCCCACAGCCTGCCAGTGGGCGGCCTCGTCTTCCAGCGCACGTTGGGTCAACGGGCGCTGCGCCAGCCAGCCTTCTGGCAGAACCAGATTGATACGCTTGCCGCTGACTTCCACCTTCAGCTCGGGCAAATGCGGTTCAGCGCGGTTACGACACAGCATCACGGCCTGACGCAGCAACCAGACCAATAATCGATCGCCGTCGGACAGTGCCACATCAGCGGAAAATTCCGGCAACTTGATCAGCGCACCGCGCTGTGTGCGCAACAGCAAAGCCAGCCGTGCCTGGTCCGAACGCGAAAATCCCGGCATGTCGGCGTTTTGCACGATGTAGGCGGAATGCCGGTGATAGCCGCCGTGCGATACGGTCAAACCGATCTCGTGCAAGCGCGCAGCCCATTCAAGAAAATACAGGTCGTTCTCGCTGCTGGCGCCGGTTGCCTTCCACAGCTTGTGCGCAAGCGTCAGGACGCGGACCGCCTGCTGTCCGTCGATGTGATAACGACGCATGAACTCATCCACCGTGGCTTCGCGCATATCCTGCTTGTGGAACCGCCCCAGCAGGTCGTACAGAATGCCTTCGCGCATGGCGGTTTCGGCCACGTCCATGTGCGCGATATCGAGCTCGGCAAACAGGCCAGCCATGATGGCAAAGCCGCCCACGATCACCGGACGGCGATCACCCCGCAACCCGACCAGTTCCAGTTTGTCGATATGGCCCGCCTTGATCATCAGGCTGCGCAAGCGCGACAAGCCATCTGCCGTGATGCCATGTTCGGACAGCCCGTTTTGCTCAAGGATGTCGCGCAACGCGCGCGCGGTGCCGCTAGAGCCGATGGCCTGTTGCCAGTTGGCTTTGGAGAATTCCCGGGCAATACGCTCGACTTCTGACCGAGCGGTCATTTCGGCGGCCTTCATCGCGGCCTTGTCTATGACACCCTTGGGGAAAAAGCGCTGCGAAAAATTCACACACCCCATGTGCAGGCTTTCGCGCTCGTGTGGTTTCAGACCATGGCCGATGATGAGTTCGGTCGAGCCGCCGCCTATGTCGACCACCAGGCGCTTGTCGGTCGAAGCCGGCAGCGAATGCGCCACCCCCAAATAAATCAGCCGGGCCTCTTCGCGCCCGGCGACGATTTCGATGGAATGGCCCAGCGCGGCTTCGGCCTTGCGCAGGAAGGCGTCGGCATTTTTGGCGATGCGCAACGCCGAGGTGCCGACGCAGCGTATGGTCTCGGGCGACAACCCGCGCAAGCGTTCGCCAAAGCGTTGCAGACAGGCCAGTGCCTTGGCCTGGGTCGCCTCGTCGATTTTTTTATCGTCACCCAATCCGCCGGCCAGACGCACGGCTTCCTTCAGCGAGTCGAGTGGATACAGCTGATCGCCCACGACCCGCACCACTTCCAGCTTGAACGAATTGGAGCCCAGATCCACTGCGGCAAAGGTGTCATGTGTCGTCATGCTGAATGTCCAAAAAACAGGTAAGCCATGGCGATGGCGGCAAGAATGCCGGCGACATCGGCAATCAGCCCGCAGGTCACGGCATGCCGCACCCGCTTGATGCCGACCGCGCCAAAATACACGGCCAGCACATAAAACGTGGTTTCGGTGCTGCCCTGCACGATGGAGGCCAGCCGCCCGGCAAACGAATCGGCACCGTGCGCCTGCATGGTGTCGATCATCATGGCGCGCGCGCCGCTGCCGGAAAACGGTTTCATCAGGGCGGTGGGCAGCGCATCGACCCAGCGCGCGTCGAACCCGAACGCCAGCACGGCGCTGCGGATGCCGCCCATGACCAGGTCGAGCGCCCCGCTGGCGCGAAACACGCCAATCGCCACCAGCATCGCGACCAGATAGGGAATGATGGTGACGGCTGTTTGAAATCCTTCCTTCGCGCCCTCGATGAACGCTTCGTAGGCGTTGACGCGGCGGCGCACTGCCATCAGCAAAAAGAGCGCGATCAGGCTGAACAGCAGAACGTTGCTGAGGATTGATGACTGGCGCGTCATCTCGGCCGCGTTGAGGCTGCCGAAGTAGGCAACCAGCCCGCCGATGAGCGCGGTGGCGCCGCCCAGGTACGCCAGGGTGACACGGTCCCACAAATGCAGGCGCTGATACAGGCCCGTGACCAGCAGCCCGACCAGCGTACCGATGTAAGTGGTGATCAGCAGCGGCACGAACACGTCGGTGGGATTGGCCGCGCCGAGCTGCGCACGAAAGGTGAAAATGGTGACCGGCAGCAGCGTTACCGAGGCTGTATTGATGACCAGAAACAGCACCTGTGCATCGCTGGCGGTATCGGGAGTGGGGTTGAGTTTTTGCAGTTCCTGCATGGCCTTGATGCCGAGCGGCGTGGCGGCGTTATCCAGCCCCAGCATGTTGGCGCCCATGTTCATGGTCATCGCGCCGAGCGCCGGATGATTGGCCGGCACCTCGGGAAACAGGCGCTTGAACAGCGGTGCGAGGCCGCGCGTGAGGAGGTCGAGCATGCCGGCGCGCTCGCCGATTTTCATTACCCCCAGCCACAGCGCCATTACCCCGGTCAGGCCGAGCGAAATTTCAAATGCGGTTTTGCTGCTGTCGAACAGTGCCTTGACCAGGGCCGCAAAGATGTCGGCATCACCGAGAACCAGCAGCTTGAAACACGCGATCAGAAAGGCAATCAGGATGAAGCCGACCCACAGCGCGTTGAGCATCAGTCTTGCAACCGCAGTGGTTCGCGAGGCGTTGGGGCGACATGCGCAAGCACCCGGACGATTGTGCGTTCGCAGGCAAAACACCAGGCCGCATGCGGAATTCGATTAAGCATAGTCGTGCCCGATGCCGCTCTCGGCCTGCTCCCTACCCGACCCAGCCGGCAATCACGATGAGCAGCCCCGCTACCAGCCAGATCACCAGCCCGCGCCAGATCATGCTGACGGCACTGTCGATGCCGTCAGCATCGGGCGACTGGCCGGCCCCCAGTTCGGGCCGCCACACGGTTTTCTCGCCCACGTTGATGCTTTGCCCCAGGCGCACGCCCATGGCGCCGGCGCCGGCAGCCAGCACGGCACCTTCCTCGGGCTCGGGCCAGGCTTCTGCCTGAGTGCGCCAGCAATAGGTGGCGTCTTCGAAATTGCCGGCGATGGCATACGTCAGCGCGGTCAGCCGAACGGGCACCCAGTTGATGACATGAAAGACGCGACGTGCACAGAACCCGAATCGACCCTGCGTGGGTTCCCAGCGCCGTTCCAGAATCGACGCGCTACGAAACAGCACCGCCCCGATGGGCCCCAGCGGAAACAGCAGCACGAACCAGAACAGCACGCCGAACATCTGTCGATGACTGGCCGCCATGGCCTGTTCGATCGTGACGCGCACCACATCGTCGGCACTGAAATGGCTGGCGTCGCCGCTACGCCAGTTCTGCAGACAGGTCCGTGCGCTCTCGACGTCACCGGTGCGCAACAGGCGTGCAATCTGCTCGGCGCTGTCGCTGAAATATTTGAATCCCAGGGTGAAGTACAGCACCACGACGTTCCAGCTCCATCCCAGGATCGGACTGATGCCGTTCAGGCCGTAAAAAACCAGCCACACCGCGGCCAGAACCGGCAGCACTGCCAGCGCCCAGGCGATCGAACCATGGATGGATTCGCCTGCATTCAAGCGACGTTCCAGCCACTGGATGAAGCGGGTGTATTGCTGATAATGCGGCAAGGGATGCCGCAATGGGCGCACATGTTCGAGTGCGACCGCGCCCAGAACGGAGAAAAAAGCCATTAGCGATCCATTTCCAGCGTGAAGGTGCCTATCTGGTTTGCCTGCCCGGCGGGGTGATACAGCTCGACGGTCGGCATGACGAAGGATTTCCCCTGCGGCTTCAGTGTGTCAGCCAGGGCCTGATACGTTTTTGACGGCGCCAGCAGCACCGCTGCCTGGACCTTGGCCGCATAAACGGGGCGGTGCGCGATGCGGCCTTCTTTCAGTCCTTCCGGTATCGGCGCCGTGTCGGTCAGGAGATAGCCCAGTTGCGCACGCACCTTGCCATGAGCGGCGCGTGGGTCGGTCAGGATCACGCTGATCGTGTCGCCCGCCGCCACCTTGGCCAGCGTGAATTTGTCGAGCACCGCGCGTTGCGACTTGCGCATGTTGCTGATCGGGCCTTCGTAATCAAGGTAGGCATAACGATACGGTCCGGCCTCGGTTTCGACGACACTGACCGACCTGAACCCGCCCCACCACCAGAACACCGCCAGCAGCGGCAATACGAATGCCAGCACAAATGCCGGCCACTGTTTTTTGAACACGGAAGTCCCCTATTTCTGCTGTCGAAGATACCACAGCCCGGTGTGCAAACGATGACGCTGCGCGCTTCACTCGCAGCGTCAACCGAAGCGTGCATCGCAATGGCCCTGCCGGCTCGTCCCATTCATCCAGAATAGACGTTGCCGGTCCGGCGAGGAGCGCCCGTTCCGACCGGGTCGGAACGGACGTTTATAATGCAGCCTCTGTTTTCGGAGATTGGCCATGATGGTTCGCCTGCTGTTCAGCTTGTTGTGTCTTGCCCTGATGCCTGTCGCGCATGCGGATCAACTGCTCGACACACCTGAAATGGCCGCGACCAGCGTGCCCATGCAAGCCATCCAGGTGGGTGCCCACAGCTATTTCGTGCAGGGCCTGCCGGGTGCGGCGTCCAGCGAAAATCAGGGCTTCATGTCGAATGCCGGGTTTGTCGTCACCCGCAAGGGCGTGGTCGTCTTCGATGCGCTTGCCTCGCCCCCGCTGGCCAAAAAACTGCTCGGTCTGATTCGCCAGATCACCCGGCAACCGATCAGGCGCGTGATCGTCAGCCATTACCATGCCGACCATTTCTATGGGCTGCAGATATTCAAGGATCAAGGAGCCGAAATCTGGGCGCATCGTCTGGCTGAAGGCAGCACCCGCAGCGAAGGCGCCGCCGGCCGTTTCGCCCAGCGCAAAGAGGCTCTCTTTCCGTGGGTGGATGACAACACCCGGCTACTGGAAGCCGACCATTTCGTGGATGGCGACACCGATTTCGAAATGGGCGGGCTCCATTTCGCGCTGCGACATGTGGGTCCGGCACACTCGCGCGAAGATCTGGCGATGCTGGTCAGGGAAGACCGTGTCGTATACGCCGGCGATCTGGTGTTTCGCGGTCGCGTGCCGTTTGTGGGAGACGCCGACAGCCGTGCGTGGATCGCCGCGCTGGACAAGCTCATCCAGTTGAAGCCGCGCGTCCTGGTGCCCGGACACGGTGCCTATTCACGCACCCCGCAGAGCGACCTCGTGTTCACCCGCGACTACCTGCAATTTCTGCGGACACAACTCGGCCAGGCTGCGCACGACCTGGTGCCTTTCGAAGAAGCCTATGACGCCATCGACTGGTCGAAATACCGGAACATGCCGGCGTTCAACGAGGCCAACCGCACCAATGCCTACAACCAGTATTTGCGGCTTGAAGCAGAAGCAAGCCAGTAAACACAACGGTCCGATCCATCCGGGCCGCTTGAATTTGGTGCGGGTAGCGGGCGGGCAATGATCAGCAGACTAGCCTTGGCGCATGATATGGCGCGATAATTGCTGGTTAATACCAAACAACGACAAGTCCTCACCGCACCCAATGCTTTGTTCCCCCGAAGAACTCCTGCAGAAAACCCAGGCGCTGACCAGCACCTGGCAGCATTACCAGTCGGTCCCCAGCTTTGAAAGCTTTGTCGAGCTGGCTGTGTCGATCAACAGCTACACCGAGTTTCTGATCGACAAGGGGGTAACCGCCCTGCACCATGCCAGCCACCAACTCGAGCAGGTGACGCTGACCCTGTTCAGTTCGGACATCAAGCATCCGCTTTCGCAAGCCTCGCAAAACGACCTCGACCTGCGCGTACAGGCGTTGGGACGAATGGCCGACAAACATGCCGAAGACACCACAAATCTGGCCGAGCGTCGCCATGACCCGCACAATGCTTCGCCGCAGAACCAGCTGCGGGTCGGCCAGACCTGGCTGATCAGCCAGGATCAGGCGGCCTGGCTTCCCTTGCAGGCTCAACTCGGTTATTTCGGGATGCAGGCCGGGGTTGCCCGCTGGGGCGAACCCCTGCCGGAAAGCGCAGAGGCGGCGCCCATGTTGTTGCTCGATCTGAGCAGTCTGCCGGAAGCAGAGTGGGACAGCCAAATCCAGGCTTTGCGGCAACGGTTTGCCATGGGACAGCTGATCGGTCTCGGTGTCCGGTCAAACTTCGAACAACTGCAACGTGCCCTGCGTGCCGGCTGTGACAGCTGCCTGCTGGAAGGCACCCTGTCGCATGCCATCGTCGAGCACATTCTGGAACTGAGCGAACGCCAGGAACAGGAAGCCTATCGCGTACTCATCGTGGAAGATTCGAAAACCGCCAGCCACGTGATCCGCCGCACCCTGGAAGAAAACCAGATAGTGTCCGAAGTCGTCAACGATCCGCGCGATGCGCTGGATGCGCTGCGGCATTTCAACCCGGACCTGGTTCTGGTGGACATGTACATGCCCAACTGCACCGGTGTCGAACTCACGCGCATCATTCGCCAGCACGACGAATTCCTCAGCACGCCGATCGTCTACCTGTCGGGCGAAACCAACGTCGCCCTGCAAGTCGATGCGATGCGGCTGGGCGGCGACCACTTCCTCACCAAGCCGTTCAACCCGGTGTTTCTCAACGCCATTGTCAAGAGCAAGATCGAACGTTACCGCTGCCTGCGCCGCACCATGCAGAATGACAGCCTGACCGGCCTGCTCAACCACTCCAGCGGCAAGAACACGCTGGACATGCTGCTCGCCAGCGTGGCGCACGAGGGCGGTTTTTTGTCGGTTGTAATGATGGACATCGACCATTTCAAGCAGGTCAACGACAACTACGGCCATCCCGTCGGCGACCAGGTCATCCGCAGCCTGTCCTGGCTGCTCAAGCAGCGCCTGCGCAAGCAGGATGTGATCTGCCGGTATGGCGGCGAGGAGTTTCTGATCGCGCTGCCGCACACCGATGCCGAACAGGCCTTTGCGCTGATTGATCGCATTCGGGCGGATTTTGCCCAGATCCGCCATCCCTTTCGCGACAGCTATTTTCTGTCCACCATCAGCGCCGGCATCGCCACCTATCCGCTGTATCAAACCGGCGATACACTGATCAAGGCGGCAGACGAGGCGCTGTACCAGGCCAAACGGGGCGGCCGCAACCGCATTCAAACCGGCGACAACTGAGCGCCCGACTGAGAACGTCTCGAACGGGTCCTAGCTGAAAATCAGCTTCAGGCCGATCAGTATCGTCACGATTTCAAATGACCGCTTGATCCACAAATTGCCTTTGCTGATCGCGAAGTGACTGCCCAGATAGCCGCCGATGACTGCGCCGGCCAGCAGCGCTGGCATCCATCCCCATGCCACGGTTCCAATCACGCCCAGCACCAGCGCACCGGTTCCGTTCCAAATCAGGCCGCACAGAATCAGGGTGTAGGCTACCGCCCGCGTGTAATCCAGACCAAAATACCGGATCAGCCAGAGGGTGAGAAACAGTCCGGTTCCGCTGGTGATCGAGCCGTTGAGAAACCCGATCACGAACAGGCCGGCCATGCCACCGATCAGTGCCCCTCCCTGCTGGTTTCTGGGGGCATGATCCATGCCGAGCCGGGGCTTGAACACCGAATACAGCCCCAGTCCCAGAGTCAGCCCGCCCAGCGCCAGCGTGGCGAGTCGTTCGGGAATATGCAGGATCGTGACGGCGCCCAGCACCACGCCCGGCAAGCCGGCGCCTAGAATGATCAGGGAGAAGCGGCGCTCGAGATGCGACGTCTTGAGGTGGCGCAAGGTCGCGCCCAGACCCAGTGCCACGCTGGCCACCTTGTGGGTCGCCAGCGCAATGCCGAACGGCAGACCCAGAAAAATCAGCATGGGAAACTGGATCAGCCCGGCTCCGCCACCCGACAGGGCAGAAAAGAAATTGGCCGCAAGCGCAGCCACAAACAGAACCAGCTGATCGAGCACGTCGAAAACTAGGCGGTGATCCCGATTTCGGCCGGCAGCCTGGCGTATACCAGCTTCAGGCCCGCCTCGGCGATGGCTTTCAATACCTGATCAGCCACAGCCGTGTCGACGAAAAATTCGACCACCACCGGCAGATCGCCTGCCAGTTCAAAGAAGTCAGCATCATGGCGGCCGTGGCGGCCAAACCCGGCGAGGGCGCGGAAGGCCGTACCGCCGCTCACGCCCAGCCCCTTCGCCTGGTCAAGCAGCCACTCATAGGTCAGCTTGCCGTGATGGCGGTTTCCTTCGGATACGAATACCTGCAGGCAGACTGTGCTCATTTGAAAAGCCTCATCGTATAAAACCCCAGGCCGGTCGCCAGGAAGGAGCCCGTCATGTGGGCGAACGCAATCAGGCCACCCGTCAGCCACAGACCGCGCATCAGCGTGGTGACGACTTCGGCAGAAAAAGTGGAAAAGGTCGTCAGCCCGCCCAGCAAGCCGGTAATGAGAAACAGGCGCGCTTCCGGCGGCAAGCCGGGGTGTTCGGAAAACCAGGCAATGACCAGCCCGATCAGATAGCCCCCGGCCACATTCGCAGCCAGGGTGCCAAGCGGCATGCCGGGAAGCACCGGGTTCAGCCACAAGCCCAATCCCCAGCGCAGCCACGCACCGATGGCCGCACCCATGCCAATGGCGAGGAAGGCTGTCATGACAAATGGATAGCGGCTGCGATCATTCGCGCATTCTAGCCGACAGCGCTCCGGTCTGACGTTTACAGGGCGTCGCGGATGCTGTCGCTCAGGAAATGTTGGTGGCGAAGCGTGCTTGTGTCAGGCCCCGTCTGCAGAAAAACGGTGCAGGTCGAAAACGACGGGGAGGCTCGATCCGAGGGTTCCGGACCGCTTCTGTAGACGGCGCATGACACGACGCGTTTGATACACTCGCCGCATGGCAATTTCAATCAAAACCCAGAAACTCAAGGCAGATGGCCGTTTCTGGCTGACTCTGGATGGACGCAATTTCCTCGGCCGCGGCCGCATCGAACTGCTGCAACGCATCCGCGAAACCGGCTCCATCTCGAAAGCGGCCAAGGCCATGAAGATGAGCTACAAGGCTGCGTGGGATGCAGTCGATGCGATGAACGCTGCATGGGCCAAGCCCCTGATCGAAAGCAGCCCGGCCGGAAGCCGGCTGACGGCCGATGCCGAGCGATTGATTGCAGCGTATCAAAAGGCCGAAGCCCGCCATGCCGCTTTCATGGAAAAACTGGCCGGCGCGGCGCTTCAGGACTGAGCCCCCGATACGGCGCGCGCAGCCCCTGCAACAACACCCACCTCGTCAGCGCGTCACTTGTCCTGCTCTTCTGCACGTTGCGCCTTGAGCTTGCGCCACAGTGACGCCCGGTTGATGCCGAGAATCTGCGCGGCCACGGTCTGGTTCCCGTTGACCTCGTCCAGCACGCGGCTGATATAGGTTTTTTCCTGCTCATCCAGTGTCGGCAGGCGTCCGTCCGGCTGGGCACCCGCCTGGGATCCGGCTTTCTGCAAGGCGTCCGGCAGATGCGTCACCTCGATGGTGTCGCCTTGCGACATGGCGGTGCCCCGCTCGATCAGGTTTTCCAGTTCGCGCACATTGCCGGGAAACGGATAACCCATCAGCTGTGACATCACCTCAGCGGCAATGCGGGTCACCGGTTTTTTCATCTGGCCCGCATACTTGAGCAGAAAATGCTGCGCCAGCAACGGGATATCGTCCCGGCGCCGGGACAGCGGCGGAATGTCCAGATTCACCACGTTGAGCCGGAAATACAGGTCCTCGCGCAAGCTGCCATTTTTCACCGAGTCGCCCACGTCGCGGTTGGTCGCGGCCAGTACCCGGACATCGCACTTCACCGGCCGCGTGCCGCCCACGCGCAGCACTTCCTTTTCCTGCAGCACCCGCAACAGCTTGACCTGCATCGAGGGCGCCATTTCCGTTACTTCATCCAGAAACAGGGTGCCGCCCGAGCTCACTTCGATGAGGCCTTTCTTCAAGGCGTCGGCACCGGTAAACGCGCCTTTTTCATGTCCGAACAGTTCGTTGGTCAACAGGGTTTCGCTGAATGCGCCGCAGTTGATCGCGATATAGGGACCATCGCGCCGTGAGCTGTGGTGGTGCAGATATTTGGCGAACAACTCCTTGCCGGTCCCGCTTTCGCCGGTGATCAGCACGCTGCAGTCGGTCGGTGCAATCTGCCGCGCCGTGTCCAGCAGTCGCTGCATGCCGACATCCTGGGTGACGATGCCGTCGCCTTCGCGATAGCGCTCGACTTCTCGACGCAACGTATCGTTCTCGCGGCGCAGGTGAACTTTCTCCACGGCCTCGGCGACCACCTTGCGCACATCGTCCAGCCGGAACGGCTTGGCAATGTAATAGAACGCACCGTGCTTCAGTGCCTGCACGGCGGATTCTGCGGTCGCAAAGCCGGTGATGAAGATGACTTCCGCGCCCGGCTGCAGCTCGCGGCTCTTGCTCAGGATATCCATGCCATCCACGCCTTCCATGCGCAGATCGGTGAGCACCACATCGAAGCGCTGCGCCTCCAGCAGCACGATCGCCTCAGCGCCGCTTTGGGTCGCCGTCACCGTGTAGCCTTCCTTTTCCATCACGTGCTGAAGATTGCGCAGCGCGATATCCTCATCGTCCACAATCAGCAGACTGGCTTCCATCATGGTGTCCTCCTGTCATGCTCCGGGTCCGTCTGAAGCGGTACCGACCCGCTGTCACACGGCAGCCGGATGCGGAACGCGGCGCCCTGTCCCGGTTTACTCTGCACGGCAATGCAGCCGCCGTGTTCGTTGACGATTTCATAGACCACGAACAAGCCCAGCCCCATGCCGTGGCCAACCTCCCTGGTCGTGAAAAAGGGATCGAAAATGCGCGGCAGAATGTCCGGTGCAATGCCTGGTCCATTATCGATGACGCTGATTTCCACCACCTCGCCTTTCACGTCGCAGCCTTCGCCCAGCGCGGTGCCTTCGGGCGGTTCGCTCACCCACATCGATTGCGCGGAGATGCGTATTTGACCGTCCGGCCCCAGGCCTGCCAAGGCATTGCCGATCAGGTTCACGAACACCTGCTGCAGACGCTGTGCATCGGCCAGAACCGTCAGGCCTTCGGGTATCGATACCGTCACCACCGACTTGGCCGACACATTGCCCCGCACGAACCCCACCGTCTGCGTCACCAGCGGCCGCAGTAAAACGGGATCCTTCCTGAAAGCCGAATCGCGTGAAAAATCCAGCAGCGAGCGGACGATGTTGCGTGCGCGTTCGGTCTGCTGGTCAATCTGGTCGAGGTACAGGGTCTGCGTCGCGGCATCACTCTCGCCGACCTCTTCCTGCAGGATCTGGCACGAGCTCGAGATATTGGACAGCGGGTTGTTCAACTCATGCGCCACGCCGGACAGCAGGGTGCCAAGCGAGGCCAGCCGCTCCGAACGCATCAGTGATTTCTGCCGCATGTCCAGTTCCTTCAACATGTGGTTGAACGCCGCGATGATGGACAGGATTTCGCGATCATTCGACGGCGCAGCCAGCGTTTCGCGCCGATTGGCCGGGATGGCCGCCACACTCGCTTCCATTTCCTTGAGCGGCCTCACCACCCGTTGCGACAGGACGCGTCCGATCACCACGATCAGCAGCGCCATGCACAGAATAACCCCCAGCAGCATCGAGCGGAAAGACGCCAGCGTCATCTGGATCTGGCGCCGTTCCTGGCCCGCCATGTCCTCGGCAATGGCAACCACCTGTTTGCCGAGGCCACGCACGCGCGGCTCGACCGAATCGATCCGGCGCATGTCGGTGACACCCAGTGCCGACATCTGCAACCGGTAATCGTCCAGCAGCGTGCGCAACTCGTCCAGTCGGGCCTGCGGCGCAATGGCCTGAAAATCCCCCCGGTTGGTCGTCAGCATTTTCTGGGCAAGCGCGATGTAATGGGCGTTTTCTTCGAGATCGACCGCCTGGTTGTGCAGAAAGTAATTGCGCTCGAAGCGCCGGATTTCCAGCGCGGTATTGAACAGGTCGGTGGCCCGCTGCCCCAGCACCACGCGCGCTTCCAGCGTGCGCAGTTCGCTCACGAAAAACAGTGACGCCACCAGGATGATCGCTGCGACGGCGTAATAACTCAGGGTGATCTTTCCCCGCAGGGAATGTCGTGAAAGGGCCTTGCCGAGTGTGAGCACCATGGTTGATTGGACGCGCCAAGCGGATCAAATATATTTAATAGTTGCACTTTGCAACATATCGATACGAATTACAACATGCCCCGATTAATTCGACAATACATAGTTGTTTCAATGGCTTGAAGAAACATTCGCTTACAGGGCTGTTGCATTACGCAACGATCAGCCACCATCGCATTTCGAAAATTAACAATTTATCGTTTAAAATCAATTACTTGCATTATTGGCACACAAGCTGCTTATATAAGCGCATCGCAACCATCAGGACCGAGCACACCATGAACACACTCATCTCCGCTACCCAATCGATTCTTCACGCACTGGCTTTTGCCAACGTCAATCGCATTGACGAACTGCATGCGCAACTCGACCGGATGAATGTGATCACCGATGCATCGAACCTGTCAGCTCAACCCGATCAGGGTCTGACTACAAGCAATCATTCCGTCTTCACGCCTTCCATAGGTTACGTTCAGGGGGCACTGTAAGAACATGGATGTATTTTTCAGAACGTACGAAACCGATTTTGTGGCGTTTGCCCTCAGCGCCGGCATGGTGGCCGCGTATTACTTTTTTCTGAATATCAAGGTCCGCCACAATCCCACCTACACCATCCATGGCGTGAACGCGCTGGCGCGCAGCCTCTGGGTGGAAAACGTCATGCGTGATCCATCCATGGGCGTCATGGGCGTGCAAACCCTGCGCAACTTCATCATGGGCTCCTCGCTCATGGCGTCCACTGCCGCACTGCTGATCATGGGCACCCTGACGCTATCGGGTCAGGAAGCGCACATTGCGCAGGCATGGCATGTGCTCAGCCTCAGTGGACCCGTTTCCGCCCAGTTGTGGATCGTCAAGCTGATGCTGCTGCTGGTCGTTTTCATCGTCGCCTTCTTTGCCTTTTCGATGTCGGTACGCCTGACCAACCATGTCGTATTCATGCTGAATGTGCCTCAGCACAATGCCCATCACAATCTGTCACCGCGGGCAGTGGGACGCCGCATGCAGCGTGCAGGCGGCCTGTTCGCCATCGGCATGCGGGCTTTCTTCTTCGCCGTGCCGCTGGTGTTCTGGCTGTTCGGACCGTATTTCCTGGTCGCCTCGTCGATCGGTCTGGTCGTCACGCTCTACCATCTCGACCGTAGCGAGCCTGAAGACCAGCTTGAAGTCCGAGTCAAGCCTTCGGCAGTGCCGTCGCCGTCTACAGTCGTGCCCTCAGGGGTCATGCCGCGCGGCACGCCGGTCGTGGCCATGCAACAGGCCAAGTACGCCAGCTAAATCCCAGCTAAAAACCGAGCCCTCGCCCTGTGCCAACAGGCGCGAGGGCTTTTGATCAGGGACGGGTTTTATAAAACGTCAGCGGTGAGGTGGCGGCCCGGGTCACCGCCGGTTTCAGTTTGCCCACCACGTGCATCTCGCACGGCTTGCAGTCAAATCGCAAAGTCAGTTTTTCGCTGCCGTTGATCAGTGTCAGCGGGGCAGCGCGCACCGTGCCCTGCACGCCGGTCACGCCCTTGGCCTGCTTGGGGCACAGACTCAGCGAATAGCGCACGCAATGCTTGGTGATCATCAGCGACACCTCGCCTGCTTCCTCGTGGCTTTCATAGGCGGCGGCGATCACCTGCACGCCATGTCGGGCGTAAAAATCGCGCGCCTTGTGATTGAACACGTTGGCCAGATAACTCAGGGTGTCTTCCGGATAGATGGCCGGCGGTTCGATGGCCGCTGCACGCAGGGGGCGGTTATATGACTGGGCGCGCCCGGCTTCCAGCGCGGCGACCGCGTCACGGCGCAAGGCGTTGAGGAACGAGGCCGGCACGAACCAGGGGTGCGACCATTCCAGCGCAATGCCCATGGCCGCAAACGGGGTGGTGCCCAGTTTGCCCAACTGTTCGCACACGCTGGCTTCGGCCTTGGCGGCATCGTTGGCATCTTCCTTCGCATGATCGGCTGACACCGTGACGCTGTGGCCGTCTTCATCGGCCAGGGTCAGCGCAAATCCGCTTGGCGTTTCCGCCAGTGTCAGCCACACACCGATGCGGCGCTCGCTGGAAGGCTTGTCCAGCATGCGTGTCCAGTGCATGTCGCGGTTGCGATTGACCTGGGTGCCGGCGCGCAAGTCCTTGAAGCTGGTCATCGGGTCTTTCGGGAACACTCGCCAGCTGCCCTCGCCCACCTTCTCGGCGCGGTTGATTGCCAGCCCTGCCAGCTCTTTTTGCAGCGTGTAATAACAGAGGCCATCACCGTTGTTGAGCACGGTGTCAGGCGTGTCGGTGTTCAGCTCGACCCACTTGTCGCCGACCTTGCTGACGTAACCCACCGGCAGGCCGGGGTTCTTCGGTGTATCGAAGGCGCCGATGTCGTCCTTGCGGCCGCCGACAAAGTAATCGGTGAACTCGCGGTTGAAATTCTGGTTGGGGTCGGGCGTAAAGGCGAACGTCGTGCGCCCGCTCGACGCACGCGCGTACTCCGGACGGCGCTCGATGATCTGGTCCAGCAGCGTGCGGTAATGCGCGGTGATGTTCTTCACATAGCCCATGTCCTTGTAGCGGCCTTCGATCTTGAAGCTGCGGATGCCGGCTTCGATCAGCGCGTCGAGATTGTCGCTCTGGTTGTTGTCCTTCATCGACAGCACATGCTTGTCGTGCGCGACGATGCGCCCTTCCACGTCGGTGATCTGGTACGGCAGGCGGCAGGGCTGCGAGCAGTCGCCGCGGTTGGCGCTGCGCCCGGTGTGGGCGTGGCTGATGAAGCACTGGCCGCTGTAGGCCACGCACAGCGCGCCGTGGACGAAGAACTCCAGGTTGCAGCGAGACGGATCGGTGGCCGCGCGAATGGCGGCGATCTGTTCGAGATCGAGCTCACGCGCCAGCACGATCTGGCTCAATCCCACATCCTGCAGGAAGCGGGCCTTTTCCGGGGTGCGAATGTCGGTCTGGGTGCTGGCGTGCAACTGGATCGGCGGCAGGTCGAGTTCCAGCAGACCCATGTCCTGGATGATCAGGGCATCGACGCCAGCGTCGTACAGCTGCCAGATCTGCTGGCGTGCCGGCTCCAGTTCATCGTCGCGCAGAATGGTGTTGAGGGTGGCGAACACGCGCGCGTTGTAGCGGTGTGCGTGCGTCACCAGCCGCGCGATATCGGCGACTTCGTTGGATGCCGACGCGCGCGCGCCAAACGACGGACCGCCGATGTAGACCGCATCGGCGCCGTGGTTGACGGCTTCGATACCGATGTCGGCGTCGCGCGCGGGCGCGAGCAATTCAAGGTGATGGGGTTCCACGGCGGCGTTCCAGACTGCAAAACGCCATTTTACGTCTTACTTGGCGGTATCGCGGCTTGCCACCTGCAGATAGGTTTGTGCCTTGACCGCCTTGATGGCCATGTTCAGCGTGATCTCGTTGCTGGCGATGAAGCTGAACTTGCCCATGTTGAAATCCGAGCGCTTGACGGTCACGGTGGCCTGGGCGCCGCATGACTCCACCTTGAAGGCCGGGTCCTGCGCACACTGAAAGCCGCTGATGGCCAGCGTCACCGGCCGGGTCACGCCCTTGATCGTGAGTTCGCCCGCCATGCTGGTCTGCTCGCCATCCAGCTTCATCTGAATGGATTTGAAAACAATCTGCGGATAATTGGCGGTATCGAAAAAGGCGGCGGTTTGCAGCTGGTTGTCCAGCGAACTATGGCCCGTGTTGACCGAGCTGGCATCGATGCTGACTTCAGCCGATCCGGTTCTGGACACCGGGTCGAACACCACCTTGCCGCTGACCTTGTCGAAGTTGTGGGTCTGCTCGGCCACGCCCAGATACTTCAGGCTGAACTGAGATTTGGTTTGGCTGTTGTCGATGACGTAGGTTTCGGGTGCGGCGTGAACAGCCGTGGAAAATGCCGCAAGAACGGTCAGCAGGGCCAGTCGTTTCATTTGGTTCTCCTTTGTTATTGAGCACCCGGACCTTTCTTCGCTGGCGACTATCGAGCCAGACCTGTCCTGAATGCGTGCGCCCTGTTGGGCAGTGCTCAATACCTTGCAACCCGTATGCCACCCGGCCCAGCCAATATGCGTTTCTATAAATTCCTTATAAATCAATAGTTAATGGAGAGTTGCCCAGGCGAAAACCTGGCACGGGCCATTCGTCTGCTGACGGAAACCCAACAAGCCGTGTCGAACTGGCGACCGTCCGACAGCCAGCAGGGCCGTCCTGACGCCCATTGGCATCCCCTCGGGGGTGCCTTTGCCCCCCCGAGGGGATCACGAATACCTGCCCAATGCCCTTACTTCGCGGCCGGCTGTTCCTTGACGGCCTCGATGGCCAGGGTCAGCGTGACCTCATCGCTGACATAGGGCGCATGCTTGCTCATATTGAAATCCGAGCGCTTGACCTGAGTCGTGGCATTGGCCCCGCAGGCTTCCACTTTCAGCATGGGATGCGGCATGCACATGAAGTGGGTAATCGTGAGCGTGACCGGTTTGGTCACGCCCTTGATGGTGAGATCACCCGACAAGCTGGCTGGCTGATTGTCCTTGTATGTCATCTGGTCTGACTTGAAGGTGATCGTCGGGTATTGGGCCGTATCGAAGAAATCCTTGCCTTGTATATGCTGGTTGAACAGGGCATAGCCCGTGTTGACCGAGGTGGCATCGATGACGACATCGACCGATCCGGTTTGGGCTGCGCGGTCGAGCACCACCTTGCCGCTGGTCTTGTCGAATTTGTGCGTCTGGTTGGAAAAACCGAAATGGCTATACGTGAAATGCGGATAGGTATGGCCGTTGTCGATGACATAGGTGACGGGTGCAGCGTGAGCAGCAGTAGCACACACGGCAAGCGCGATCAGGGGAACAAGCTGTTTCATGCGGAACTCCTTTGAATAAAAATTAATAAAAAAACAACGGGTTATTTAACACTGACGGCCATGCTGAATTTGACCCGGACTTCGTTGGCGACCGTGGCGACATCCGCCCACATGCCTTCACCGATGCCGAAGTCCAGACGCTTGAGGATGAACACGCCGTCAAATGTGGCTGCGGGCTTACCGGGCTTGTACGTCACCGGGACCACCATCTCGCGGCTACGGCCCTTGAGCGTCAGCGTGCCGCGCATCTCGAAACGGTTATTGCCCAGCGCACGAATTTTCGTGGAGACGAATGTCGCCTTCGGATACTGGCTGCGGTTGAACCACAAGCTGCCGGCGGATTCATCGTCGGCCTCGGATGATCCCGCATCGATACTGGCGAGATCGATCTCGATCCGCGCATGGGCGGCCTCGGGCCGGGCCGGGTCGAAAGCCATTTGAGTGACGAATCGCCTGAAACCGCCTGTCACCGGCACCCCCATCTGGCGGAACTCAAAACTGATTGAGCTCTGCCGCGGCAGTACCGTGCGGTATTCCGCCGCGCTCGCTGCAGATGTCGACAGCACCGCCAGCATGGCCAGCACATTCAGAATCGGTTTCATTGGCGTCCCTTTTTTCCCAAGCTCATGCGCTGCAAGTAAGGCTGGCGTTCATAAAAATGATGTTTGAGTGAAGCGGCCACGTGCAGAACGACCAGGGCGAGCATGCTGATATTCAGCGTCTCATGCACTTCGGCCAGCAGATCGCCCAGCGCCTTGTCCTTGCCAACCAGATCGGGCAACGGCAGCACGCCGAACCACACCACCGGAAAGCCTTTGGCCGAACTCATCAACCAGCCCGACAGCGGAATCGCCAGGATCAGCAGGTACAACAGGCCGTGCACCAGATGGCTCGCCTGGCGCTGCCAGCCGGTCACGCTGTCAGGCAGGGGCGGCGGCGTATGCGTCAGCCGCCATGTCACGCGCAGCGCGACCAGCATCAGGATCGTGATGCCGAGCCACTTGTGATAGCTGTACAACCGGAGCTTGTCGGGCGACAGTGGCAGATCGTGCATGTACACACCGAGCGGAAACGCAGCAAAGATCAGCAGCGCAATCAGCCAGTGCAACACGACAGCGGGCGGGGAATAACGCAGCACGGCATTCATGCGATTTCCTTTCTGAAAACCTGTTCCAGCGCACGCAAGGCTGCTTGCCAGCGCGTGTGCTCGGCCGTTGTGGTACCAACAAAGCACGTGTCCATATAAGCCAGATGTGCGGGGAACACCTTGGCAAACAAGTCTTCGCCCGATCGCGTCAACCGGATGATCTGACAACGGCCGTCGCTTTCGTGCGCGACGCGTTCAACCCAGCCACGCGCAACCAGACGGTCGACCACACCGGTCAGCGTGCCTTTGGTGATGAGTGTTTTTTCGCCAAGCTCGGTCGCTGTCATGCCCGGGGTGTTGCCCAGCGTGGCAATAATGTCGAACTGCGGCGGCGTCAGCCCCAGCCCACGGATATGCGTGGCCGAGCAGGTCTCGAAGGCCTGGTAGCACTGCACCAGCGCGCGCATGGTTGGCAGAAATTCGGTTTGCGGGTTCACTATCCATCCAGTTAGTTCGTGTTAGGACTAATTTAGTCCATGTTAGAACTAAATACAAGGGGGTCGTGAAGATCGCAAACCAGCCCGGATACGAAAAGTCGACCGTCGGTTCAGGGACTGTTCAGTACTGCCTGCCAAGTGCCGGCAGGGTCATGCCGACCAGCTCAAAAGCAATCAGAAAAACCAGGGCGATTCATCACGCCGTTCGCAAAACCGACTCGACCAGTACGCGGATCATCTCTTCTTCGTCGGCCGCCATTTTCAGCACCGGCCTGGATCCTTCCGTATGGATCCGTTCCCGGTTGCCCTGGTTGGCTTCAGCATCCAGTGCAAAGCCAAGAAAGCCCAACGGTTCGCAGATGCGGTCGCGGATCTGCGGCGCGTGCTCGCCGATGCCGCCACTGAACACCAGTGCATCGATGCCACCTGCCTTGGCGGCAAATCCGCCAATGGCGGCCCGCACCTGGCGACAAAAATAGTCCACCGCAAACCGGGCTGCCTCGCTATGGCTGGCCAGCAGATCGGCCATGTCGCTGCTTTCGCCGTCGGACAGCGCGAGCAGACCCATATGGTGATAGACCAGATCGCTCAATGCGGCGTCATCATGGTGCCGCGCCAGTTCGAGCATGACGCCGGGATCGAGGTCGCCGCTGCGCGTGCCCATGGGAATGCCACCTGCCGGCGTGTAGCCCATAGTGGTGTCGACCGAGCGCAGGTTGTCCAGCAGACACAGGCTGGCGCCGGACCCCAGGTGCGCGACGACGATGCGGCCGCGTGCCTTTTCGCCCAGCAAGGCGGGCAGCTGCGATGCAATGTAGGCGTAGTTCAAACCATGAAAGCCGTAGCGGCGCAGTCCCAGCACCTGCGGAATCGGCAGGCGGCGCGCCAGGTCGGGCATGCCGTGATGGAACGCGGTATCGAAGCAGGCCACCTGCGGCACGTCAAAACGCGCCCGACACAGTTCCACCCCCATCAGGTTGCCCGGCAGGTGCAAGGGTGCCAACGGAATCAGGTCATGCAGCCGCTTGATTTCGGCCGCATCCAGAATCCGTGCGGCGTCGGCCACCTCGCCGCCATGCACAAAGCGATGACCGACGGCATCCGTCACCTCGTCGGCCAGATCCTTCAGCAGCGCATCAAAGCTGTCCTCGGGATGCTGGCCAATGTGGGGATAGCGCCAGTCTCGACGTGTCCCGTCGGCTCGAAACAGGCTGGCCTTGAGGCTGGACGAGCCGCTGTTGATGGTGAGGATGGATCGGCTCAATGCGGCCATTTCCAGTTGCGTATTTCGGGCATGTCCTCGCCGTGGCTGTGGATGTACTGCGTGTGTTCGTTGAGCTTGTCGCGCATGCGCTGCTTGATGTGCGCGGCCTGCCCCTGCAGCTTCGGCACCCGGTTGGCTACATCCATCACCAGATGGAAACGGTCGAGCGTGTTGAGCACCACCATGTCGAACGGCGTGGTGGTGGTGCCCTCCTCCTTGTAGCCGCGCACATGCAGGTTGCCGTGGTTGGTGCGGCGGTAGGTAATCCGGTGAATCAGCCACGGGTAGCCGTGGTAGGCAAAGATGATCGGCTTGTCGGTGGTGAACAGGGAATCGAATTCCTTGCTGGACAGGCCGTGCGGATGCTCTTCCTGCGGTTGCAGCGTCATCAGGTCGACCACGTTGATGAAGCGAATTTTCAGGTCGGGCACGAGTTGGCGCAGCAGGTCGATCGCCGCCAGCATTTCCAGCGTCGGCACATCGCCCGCCGCCGCCAGCACCACGTCGGGTTCGCCGCCCTGATCGCTGCAGGCCCACTCCCACATGCCGATGCCGGCGCTGGCGTGGTTGATGGCGGCATCCATGTCCAGCCATTGCTGCTCGGGCTGCTTGCCGGCCACGATGACATTCACCAGGTTGCGGCTGCGCAGGCACTGGTCAGTGACCACCAGCAGGGTGTTGGCGTCCGGCGGCAGATAGACACGAATGATGTCGGCCTTCTTGTTCACCACATGGTCGATGAAGCCCGGGTCCTGGTGCGAGAAGCCGTTGTGGTCCTGGCGCCAGACGTGCGAGGTCAGCAGGATGTTGAGCGAGGCGATCGGTCGCCGCCAGGGGATCTCGTTGCACACCTTGAGCCACTTGGCGTGCTGGTTGAACATCGAATCGACGATGTGGATGAAGGCTTCGTAGCAGGAAAACAGCCCATGGCGGCCAGTCAGCAGATAGCCTTCGAGCCAGCCCTGACAGACGTGTTCGGAGAGGATTTCCATCACCCGACCGTCGGGTGCCAGATGATCGTCATAATCCAGACGCTCGGCCATCCAGGCGCGGTCGGTCACCTCGAACAGCGCGCCCAGCCGGTTGGAATTGGTTTCGTCCGGGCCGAATACGCGAAAGTTGCTGGCGTTGTTGCGCATCACGTCGCGCAGGAATATCCCCATGGTCCGGGTCGATTCGCCGGTCACGCCACCGGGGACAGGCACGTCCAGCTTGTAGTCGCGAAAGTCCGGCATCCGCAGGTCGCGCAGCAGCTTGCCGCCGTTGGCATGCAGGTTCGCCCCCATGCGCCGTTCGCCTAGCGGGGCGAGTTCGGCCAGTTCCGGGTTGAGCCGACCGTCGGCATCGAACAGGGTGTCGGGCTGGTAGCTGCGCATCCACTGTTCCAGCAACTCGATGTGCTCGGGCTTGCTCATGTCGCTGAACGGCACCTGGTGCGAGCGCCAGTAGCCTTCGGTTTTCTTGCCGTCCACTTCCTTGGGGCCGGTCCAGCCCTTGAGCGAGCGCAGTATGATCATCGGCCACGTCGGACGGCCGAGATCGCTGCCCTCGCGCGCCTTGCGCTGGATATCGCGAATGTCTTCCATGGCCCGATCGACCGTGGCGGCCATCAGCTGGTGCATGGCTTCGGGGTCATCGCCCTCCACGAAATAGGGATGGTAGCCGTAGCCTACGAACAGGGCTTCGAGTTCGTCGTGCGGAATGCGCGCCAGCACGGTCGGGTTGGCAATCTTGTAGCCGTTGAGGTGCAAAATCGGCAGCACCGCGCCGTCGCGATAGGGATCCAGAAACTTGTTGGAATGCCACGAGGTGGCCAGCGGGCCGGTTTCCGCTTCGCCATCGCCCACCACGCAACACGCGATCAGATCAGGGTTGTCGAATACCGCGCCATAGGCATGCAGCAGCGCATAACCCAGCTCGCCGCCTTCGTGTATCGAACCCGGGGTCTCCGGTGCGACGTGGCTGGGAATGCCGCCTGGAAAGGAAAACTGCCGGAACAGCCGCCGCATGCCCTCCTCGTCCTGCGAGATATCGGGATACACCTCGCTGTAGGTGCCTTCGAGATAGGTGTTGGCCACCAGGCCCGGGCCGCCATGGCCGGGACCGGTGACGTAGATCATGTTCAGATCATGCTGCCTGATGGCCCGGTTCATGTGCACGTAGATGAAGTTGAGGCCGGGCGTGGTGCCCCAGTGGCCCAGCAGACGCGGCTTGATGTGCACCCGCTGCAGCGGCTCTTTCAGCAACGGATTGTCGAGCAGGTAGATTTGCCCCACCGACAGATAGTTAGCGGCGCGCCAATAGGCGTCCATGCGGCTGAGTTCTTCTGGATTGAGTACCGCAGCAAGCAAACTCATACTGTTTTCCCTTCTGTATCGGCAATTCAACTGTCATTGTAGGTCGTCAGAATGAGACACAGCACGCGTATGCAGTTCCCGGTTGTATCCAAAAACACGTTTAAACAGGCATCTCGACAAAGCAGATAGGTCGAGACAGATAATCTGGCCGCATGGGACGTTTCAGACGTTCAGCAGAACGGGCGGGAACCGATTGCCATTCCACCGATCGATCATGGCATCATCAGCAACATGATCGTTCGCGAGCCCACCATGCATGCTTCCCCTACCCCTCAACTCACGCTATATTACGACGGTGGCTGTCCGGTCTGCACGCGTGAAATCGGTTTTTACCAGCGCCGGCGCGGTGCTGACCGCATCCGCTGGATCAACCTGGCGCAGTGCGACGACAGCGAACTGGGGAGTGACCTGAAACGCGAAGCAGCCTACGCCCGTCTGCACGCGCGCTGGCCGAACGGTCAGTTGATATCGGGCGCAGCAGCGTTTGCGGCGATATGGCAAACCTTGCCCGCGTTTCACCTGGCGGGTCGCATCGCTGCGTTACCCGGTATGGCGCAACTGCTGGAATGGGGGTATCGGGGGTTTCTGAAAGTGCGCCGGCTGTGGCGCAAAGAGGCAGCTGTCTGTCCCTTGCCGCAACGTTCCGCTGACGAATAGATAGACACCGCCTGCGCCGGGTCACTGATCAGGTGGCCTTGTCCCAGCGCGATGCCGCCGTGTCATCGCTGGCACGCGCATCCACCCAACGCTCGCCCGCCGGCGTTTCTTCCTTCTTCCAGAACGGCGCCTGGGTTTTCAGCGCGTCCATGATGAACTCGCAGGCGGCAAAGGCTTCGCCGCGATGGCTGCTGGCCACCGCCACCAGCACGATGGGATCGCCCGGCAGCAGGCGCCCGACGCGATGGATCACAGTCACGTCGAGCAGTGGCCAGCGCGTATACGCTTCGTCGACCAGCTTGGTAAGCGCCTTTTCAGTCATGCCGGGATAGTGTTCCAGCGTCATCGCCTGCACGCCGCTGCCGTCGTTCATGTCGCGCGCCAGGCCGACGAAGCTGGCAATGGCACCAATGTCGGTGCGGCCCTGGCTGATCGCGTTCACCTCGGCACCCAGATCGAACGCTTCGGTCTGCACCACGACTTTATTCAGGCTCGGCTGCATGGCATCAGCCCCCGGTGACCGGGGGGAAAATGGCGACTTCGGCATCGTCTGGCAGGGCCGCATCGAGCGTAACGATGTCCTGATTGATCGCCACCCGGAACGCTTTGCCTGCGGCCAGTTCTTCAGCCCACACTCCACCACGTGCCTGCAACTGCGCAATCAGATCGGCCGCCGTCGTGCCGGCCGGGTCAAGCTGCTCTTCGGCCATGCCAAAGCACTCGCGCAAGCGGGCGAAATACAGCACACGCAGGGTCATTTCAGCAGCTCCGAGAAAGGAATGAATCTGACCCAGTCGCCCGGCTGAACCGTGTGACCGACATCAAGATCGACCAGACCATCGGCCCAGGCACACGATGTCAGCACACCCGAACTCTGGTTGGCGAACAACGCCAGCTTGCCGTTGGGTTGCAGCCGCGCGCGCAGGAATTCGCGGCGGGCGCCCGGCTTCGGCCAGGCAAAGTCAGCCTGCACCGTAAACGCGCGATACAGCATGTCGGCCACGCCCATGCGCTTCAGCAGGAACGGCCGCACAAACAGGCAGAAGGTCACAAAGGCCGACACCGGATTGCCGGGCAGGCCGATAAAGTCGGCATCGCCGATCTGGCCATAGACCACCGGCTTGCCGGGCTTCATGGCCACTTTCCACATATCGACGCGGCCGAGCGTTTCTACCGCCGTCCTCACGTAGTCGGCTTCGCCCACCGACACGCCACCGCTGGTGACGATCACATCGGCAACACTGGCCGCGCCAGCCAGTGCAGCTTCGGTGGCTTCCAGCGTATCGGGCACGATGCCGAGATCGATGAGTTCGCAGCCCAGGTCATTGACCAGGCCGGTGAGCGTGTAGCGGTTGGAGTTGTAGATCTGGCCGGGCGCCAGCGGTTGGCCCGGCGTCACCAGTTCGTCGCCGGTAAAAAAGCAGGCCACTTTCAGCCGCCGCAACACGGGCAACTCAGCCAGCCCGACCGAGGCGGCCAGCCCCATTTCCGCTGCGCCCAGACGCGTGCCGGCGGCCAAAATTTCCGCGCCCGCCTCGATGTCCTCACCGGCCCGGCGAATGTTTTCCCCCGGGCGCGGCAACGTGTTGATGTGCACCTCGTCGCCATCTGCGGTGCAGTCTTCCTGCATCAGCACCGCATCGGCGCCCGGTGGCACCGGCGCCCCCGTGAAAATACGGGCGGCCGTGCCGGCTGCCAGCGGCCGGCCAACCGAGCCAGCCATGATGCGTTGCGATATCGGCAATCGCGCGCCCGCTTTGGCCACGTCGGCCAGCCGCACGGCATAGCCGTCCATCGCGCTGTTGTCGAGCGGCGGCACGGTGATCCCGGAAATTTGCGGCGCGGCGAGCACGCGCCCGAGTGCGGCGGAAACCGCAACGGTTTCGGTGGCGGTCACGCTGCGTGCGCGGTCGAGCAGATTATCAAGCAGTTGGGTAGCTGAGAGCATGGTTCACGATCAAGTCAGTAATAAAAGGAATGGCATCGATATCGATGCGGGGAAACTGTTTGGGGGGCTCGACGTCGGATGCCACCGCCAGAATAAGCGGGTCGTCGGGAAACAGCCAGGGCTTGTCCGTTTCGGCGCGATGCACTTCCAGCTTGGGAATGGCTTCGCGCTTGTAGCCTTCCACCAGCACCAGATCGCACGGCGGCAGTTTGGCCAGCAGATCGTTCAGCGCTGGCGGCGTGTCGCGGTGCTCGGTCAGCAGGGCGGTGCGGTGATCCGACGCCAGCAGCACCGCCGTCGCCCCCGCCTCGCGCGCACGCCAACTGTCCTTGCCGGGGCGGTCGATGTCAAAGTCGTGGTGGGTGTGCTTGATGACGGCCACCTTGAGCCCGCGCGCGGTCAGGTGCGGCAGCACGCGCTCGATCAGCGTGGTCTTGCCGCTACCGCTATACCCCGCAATCCCGAATACCTTCATCCCTGCATTGCCAGTTCCGTTGAATGAGGTTATATTTTTCCATATATAACCCCCGCCTGCCAACCACTTCCGACATCATGACCTCAGCCGTGCTCACCGATCAATTCAATCGTCGCATCGACTACGTGCGCCTGTCGGTGACGGACCGCTGCGACCTGCGCTGCAGCTACTGCATGCCGGAAGGTTTCAAGGGTTTCGAAGAGCCGGATGACTGGCTCACGTTTGACGAAATCGAACGCCTGATCGGCGCCTTTGGCCGGCTCGGCGTCAGCCGCATCCGCATGACCGGTGGCGAACCGCTGCTGCGGCGCGACATCGCCGGCTTGGCCAAACGCATCACCGCCCTGCCCGGCATCGACGATCTGTCGATGTCGACCAATGCCACCCAACTCGACAAGCACGCCCAGGCCTTGAAGGATGCCGGCGTATCGCGCCTCAACGTCAGCCTCGATTCGTTGCAGCAGGCGCGGGTGGAAAAGATCAACGGCCGCGATGTGCTGGCCAAAGTGATGCACGGCCTGAGCATTGCGCAGGAAGTGGGCTTTGCGCCGATCAAGCTCAACATGGTGGCTTTGCGCGGCAGCAACGACGACGAAATCGATGAAATGGTCGCGTTCTGCATGGAACGTGGCTTCGTGCTGCGGCTGATCGAATCGATGCCGATGGGCGACACCGGGCGCAACGCCGAATACATGGATTTGCAGCCCGTCAAGGAACGCCTGCGCGCCCAGTTCAACCTGATCGAAACCACCCTCCCCGGCGCCGGCCCCGCACGCTATCTGGGCACCGCAGATGGCCGCTTCAATGTCGGCTTCATCACGCCGATCTCGCAGCACTTTTGCCAAACCTGCAACCGCGTGCGCATCGCCGTCGACGGCACCGCCTACATGTGCCTGGGACAGGACGAAAAATTCGAATTCCGCCCGCTACTGCGCGGCGGCTGCAGCGATGCCGAATTGGAAGCGGCCATCGTCCAGGCCATCAACCTCAAGCCCGAACGCCACGAGTTCAACGAAGCCCCGCACAAGATTCTGCGCTTCATGTCGATGACGGGCGGCTGAGCCTTCCGATTAAAAAAGGTCCTGGCGTATCGCCGATGGAAAACGACGGGCTCACGCCCCAAGACACCCAGTAGACAGTTCCAGCCATTCGATCAAACGGGTTTGGCCATCTCGACATCGGCCCAAGCGGCAGTCCAATTTGTCCTGTTTATGCGGTTCCTGCCATCAACGGGGCGTCCGCAGTTTGAAAAATTCACCAGTCATGACATCCTTGACCACAAGGCCTCGCTATCGAAGCGAGTCGATGAAAGTCGTCCTGGATCGCAACAGACCATTCAGCCCCCCACCGAGCCAGAGGCCGACAAAGGAGTACCCAACTGATGCCCGCCGTATCCGACACACAAACCCGGCATGACCAGCACGGCCACTATCCCGAAGCCGTAACGGTGGACGATTTTCGGCACAACCTGGCCGCCGTGCAGGCGCGCATCGCCGCCGCCTGTCATCGTGTTGGACGCGATCCCGCCGGCGTGCGCCTGCTGCCGGTCAGCAAGACCAAGCCTGAGGCCACTATCCGATCATCGGCCACTTGCAGACCAACAAGACCAAGCTGGTGGCGCAGTTTGCTGCCGAGTTTCAGGCGCTGGACAGCCTGCGCGTAGCCGAGGCGCTGGATCGCCATTTGCAGATCGAGGGCCGCTCGCTGGACGTGTTCGTGCAGGTGAATACCTCGGGCGAAGCCAGCAAGTACGGACTGGCTCCCGAAAATGTGTCGGACTTCATCGAAAAACTGTCGGCGTTTTCAGCACTGCGCGTGCGCGGACTGATGACGCTGGCGCTGTTCTCCAGCGAGGCCGAGCGGGTGCGCCGGTGCTTCATCCTGCTGCGCAAACTGCGCGACCAACTGCGCCAGAATGCCCCCGCGGGGATTGCCCTGGATGAACTGTCCATGGGCATGTCCGGCGACTTCGAGATCGCCATCGAGGAAGGCGCCACCGTGGTGCGCGTGGGTCAGGCCATCTTCGGCGCGCGAGCCTTGCCAGACAGCTACTATTGGCCCACGGGCGCTGATACCAAGGAGCCGAAATCATGAAGGCCACTGTCGCCATCCGACACCACCTGCACGGTATCGAGACTGATCTGCCAAGAGGGATGCCATGACTGAAATGACACCAGGTACTTCACTTCAACCGCTGGCGCTTGATGTGGTCTCGGTGCAATCGCAAGTGGTTTATGGCCGCGTGGGTAACAACGTCGCGCTCCCAACGCTGGAAGCGCTGGGCCTGTCGGTGGCCGCCGTGCCAACCGTCGTGCTCAGCAACACGCCGCACTACCCGACGATGCACGGTGGCGCGTTGCCCATCGAATGGTTCAGCGGCTATTTGGAGGATTTGTCTGCGCGCGGCGCGCTGCGCAGCCTGAAGGCCATTCTGGCCGGATATCTGGGCAGCCCAGAACAGGCAGTGGTGCTGGCCCGTTGGGCCAAACTGCTGTTGGCCCAACACGCTGGTCTGCGTCTTGTCGTTGATCCCGTGATGGGCGACCACGACCACGGCATCTATGTCGATGCCGGCATGGCTGATGCCTACCGCCAGCACTTGCTGCCACTGGCCCATGGCTTGACACCGAACGACTTTGAACTGGCGCATCTGACCGGGCAGCCGGTGAACGATCTCGCAAGCGTCGTTGCCGCAGCACGAACCCTGTTGACTGGCCATACCGAATGGATCGCTGTGACCAGCGCAGCCCCCGACACCTGGGCGGCTGACGAGATGCAGGTCGCGCTTGTCACCCGTACGCAAGCCTATGTCATCACGCATCCGCGCATTGACGCCACGCCCAAGGGAACCGGCGACCTGTTCACCGCCGCCTTGACCGGGTACTGGATCACCGGCACGTCTTTACCGGAAGCCGTCGCGAAGGCCTGTCAACAAGTGCTGTGGGCGCTTCGCCAAACCGAGCAGGCACAGTTCGCCGAACTGCTGTTGCCTATCCGGCCGGGCAGCCAGAACGAAGACAAGATGTCGGTCCGCGAACTCGGGTTTGAGTCTACCGGGCTGCCCTCCGTGTCAGACTAAAGGCATCACACATCCAGCTCGTTACCGCCCACTTGATGCGGGCTTATAGACGGCTTGGGCCGAAGATCTGTCATTAAGGGCGATCATGTCCGGCCGCAGTCAACCGTATCAAAGCGAATGCTTAAAATAATTGATACTCATCCAAGTCGAAATCAGCATAAGGGTTGCCGGTTCTGAAACCGATCTAGCGTAAAGCGCTTCAGTCGTAAGTGCCGCGCCGATCTATCCAACCACGAAGGCGCCGGTCAAGTTCGCTTCGGCGATCCAGGGCAGAACGACGGTCGAGGTCATCTGCTGATCCTTTACGCCGCAAACGCCGCCGCTCGTGATCGTCACGGCGGTCCTCGTCGAACACGAGCCGATTGTTTTTTCGGCGTCGGCCCGTGCCACGAAGCACGGCAAGGGTCGAGATCTTTTGCACTAATCTCACAAGGTCGTCTTCAAAATAGAAGATGGCATCACTTTGAATAAAAAAAGGCAAAACCGGGCTAAAGCGCCGGTCATTTTCCAGCCATTCTGATGCGTTGCGTTGCGGCATGAAACGTTGCAGCATCCCAATTGTTTGGGACAGGCTGAGCATTGTCCGGTGGCTGCTTGTGTTCATGACGACTCAAATCTGTTCATGATGATTTTGCAGATTGCGCATTACATTACACATTACATTTACTTTTCATAGGTTCACCTTCTTCGAGATGACGACATGTCTACTAGTAATGATCCGGTTTGGCCGACGAACAACCGGGCAGCAGAACCCGCCATCCAAACGTCTCGAAGTCGGCAAAATCGTTCAGTCGTGCTAGCTGCCCGGATTGCTGAGGTGAGTGTCTGCTTTCCATAACCGTGAACGCGAATTTCCGACCCCAAACTACCTGATGCCACATGAAAGTAGCGGGTGGTCAATCCAGCGTAAATATAGCCAGATTGCCCGATTAAACCAGCGTTAGCGTGCTGGTTCTGCTACGAAAATCTCGACGCGGCGGTTCTTCGCACGGCCTTCTACTGTGTAGTTGTCAGCGATCGGTTCGCGCGAACCGCGGCCATCGATGGCAATACGGTTTGTCGCTACCCCGCGGGCAACGAGGTAATCGCGCGTCGAGGCAGCGCGATTGACCGAAAGCGG
>CAJDTZ010000012.1_pt1 | contig 31449 bp, 32 predicted proteins | sample 7390551 | NCBI WGS metagenome assembly CAJDTZ01 (sample SAMEA7055662, study PRJEB34461) | soil metagenome | biome: terrestrial ecosystem; feature: Peninsula; material: soil | place: Antarctica | collected 2016 | reverse complement strand
GCCTTGGTAGCGCCATAGACCAGTCCGGTCGGCAGGCCGCCATAACCGGCGACGCTCCCGGTCAGGGCCAGGCGTCCGTAGCCTTTCTTGATAAACAACGGCGCCAGCAGGGCTGTGGCATTGATTGCGCCGACGAGATTGACCTGCACCAGCTTTTCAGCGGCTTCGGCATCGAGTTCCCAGGCCCGCACCGGCTGATGCGTGCCGGCGTTGATGATCGCCAGGTCAATGCCGCCGAGCGTGGCGCACACGCTGTCAAACGCGGTTTGCAGGCTGGCGCGATCGGTGACGTCGGCGGCCGCGACATGCGCCTTTCCATCCGCCAGGGCGATCAGCGCTGCCTCATTGCGGCTCGTCAGCGCCACTCGCGCGTCACGCTGCATCAATAATTTGGCCGTGGCCTCGCCGATGCCCGAACTCGCACCGATCAGCCAGACGCGCTGGCCTTTCCAGTTGGCAAGTTTCGGGTTGAGACTCATGATCCCTTCCTGAAGGAGATGACGACCTCGCCCAGCTTGAAGCCGAACTTGCGCATTTCCGACTTGTTCAGCATCACTTCGTTGTTCATCAGATACATCCAGTCGTCAAACTGCACTTCGTAGGTTTTGCCGTCCACTGGCAGCAGCAGCGTGTAGCGCCACTGCAGCGCGTTGCCATAGGCCACACCGGCGGCGTCGCCCTTGACGTCGTCGGCGCGTCCGACGTAGTGGTGGTCGTCGATCCGGGTGATGCGCCAGATGCGCTGGGTCTTTTCACCGGGTCAGCACGCCTTCGTTGCCTTTCCATTCGCCCACCATGTTGACGGTAAAGCGGCGCTTCACCTCGCCCGAACGGTCGGCAAAGTAGCCCCAGGCGGTTAATGGACCATTGAAATAGGTGGCGAGGTCGAGCGCCGGTTTCTGCTCACGATAAGTCTCGGGCGAGACACCGGCGCAGCCGGACAAGCCGAGCACGGTACAGAGGATGGCGAGAGGTTTCAGCATGGACAGACTCCTGTTTGAAGGCGAACGCGTTGCGCCCAGAACCAGCCGATGGCGGCGATCTTGAGCAGGCAGGGAAGCAGGGCATAGGTCGCGGATAGCGCCTGGGTGTGGCCGCCGCCGGGCACATAACCGGCAAAATCGAGCAGGGGCAATGCCAGTCCGGCCGAAAGGGCGAGAACGAATTTGGCAAAAAAGCTCATCAGGCCGTAATAGGCTCCAGGCTGGGGCAGAGGGTCGCGGTCGAGATAGTCCGCCACCAGCGCGGGCGGCAGCGCCAGATCGCCAGTCTCCGGCGCCCAGCCAGAACGCGCCGGCAAAGCTCGCCACGGCCAATAGCATCGACAGCAACCAGGCTTCCAATTTGCCGATGCGGCGCGCCAGCGCCACCCACAGCGGCAGCCCCAGCGCACCGCTGGCGAAATAGAGGGCGAGAAACACGCCGGACGACGATGACAGCGCCAGCACATCGTCGATGAAGAAAATCACCAGCGTCGCGGGCAGCGCTGCGGCCACGCCATTGAGCAGAAATCCCGGGACGAAGCGTGCAAATGCAGGGTTGGCGAAAGGCTTCATCCACTGTTTCCAGTCAACCGGGCGCGTGCCGATTTTGACCGGTGGGGTGGCTGTCAGCGTCCAGATGCCAAATATCAGCAGCAAGCCGATGAACACCCAGCCCATGCGCGGCAGTCCTGCCTGAAGCGTGTCGGCCAGCCACAAGGGCAGGGCGGCAGCGAGCACCACCCCGACCAGACCGAAGCCTTCGCGCGTGGCAAACAGGCGAGTGCGTTGATGCGGATCGGAATGGATGCGTGCGCCCCAACTGGTATGCACCACGGTGGCCAGGCTGTAGCCCACGGTGGTGAGGGCAAGCGTGAGAACCAGCCAGCCCACCACGGGGAAGCCTGCTGGCGGATTAAACAGCGCGATCCAGCCGATCCCCAGCAGCGGCAACGACAGCGCAATCAGCGTTCGCGGGTAAGGATGGCGGTCGAACAGTGCGCCGAGCAGCGGATCGATCACGGCGTCGAGAAACCGCATGCCCAGCAGCAGCACGCCGAGCAGCCCCAGGCCGATGGCCTGACCATAAAACGGCGCCAGGTGGACATATAACGGCAGCGCGGCAAACGCCAGCGGCAGGCCGAGCCCGCCGTAGGCAAACAACTGGCTGCGCGCCAGCGGCGTCATGTTGCCCCCAGCAGTTTTGCGCGCAGGTTGGGCGCGCTGGTTGCAGGGTGCAGCCAGATATTAAAAAACGCGTCGGCAAAGGCTTCATCGTCGATCTGGCCGAGCTTGCGGGTATGGTTGTAAAACGCTGCGCCCTGGCCAGGAATGCGGACGCCGATCAGGCGGTCACCTTCTTTCACATCTGGAAACATGGCGCGCATCTTCTGTTCCCAGCGCGCCAGGTCGGCCTTCGGGTAGGCACGCTGGCCCTGCATTTCCTCGATCGAACGGCGCGCGATGGATGCGCCGTCAAAGCTGCGGGCATAGCGCAGTTCGAGCGCAAACGGGCGCCCTGACGACCAGGTTCCATCGGGCGACCACAGGGTGGCGTCATAGATGCGAAAGCCGAAGTAGCGTAGCGATGCGCTGCCCACCGCTTCGTAATCCGTGAGCTGCGGCAGCGGGCTGGCGTGGACGGTCCAGGCCGCGAACAGCCCGGCCAGGGCACATACGATTCTATTCAGCATGTTCCAGCCTGAATTGCGCGACGTCGATCGAACCGGCGCGGAAGCCGGCCTCGCAATACGCCAGATAGAAATGCCAGATGCGCATGAAGCGCTCGTCGAAGCCCAGCCTGCGCACGGCGTCGGCCTGGTCGTGGAAAGTCTTGCGCCATCGTTGCAGGGTTTCGGCGTAGTCGAGGCCGAAATGTTCCTGGCGGGTCACGGCGAGGCCGGCGCGCGTGGCTTCCTCAGTGAACCTGCGGGTGGACGGCAGCATGCCGCCGGGAAAGACGTACTGCTGAATGAAGTCGGAGCCGACGCGGTAGCGTTCGAACAAGGCATCGTCGATCAGGATGGTCTGGACGACGGCGCGGCCACCGGTTTTCAGGCTGCGCTTCAGGGTATTGAAATAGGATGGCCAGTAGGCTTCGCCCACCGCCTCGAACATCTCGATTGAAACGATGCCGTCGTACTGCTGATTCTCATCGCGGTAGTCCTGCAGGTCGAAGCGGCACTGGTCGTCGAGCTGCGCGTGGCGGATGCGGGCGCGGGCATAGTCGAGTTGTTCCTGCGACAGCGTGATGCCGCGAACCGTATGTTGGGCCGAGCGTGCGGCATGCTCGGCAAAGCCGCCCCAGCCACTGCCGATTTCAAGCAGCAACTGGCCGGCAGGCAGGTCGAGCAGATCGAGCATGTGCTGGTATTTGCGGGTTTGTGCGGCCTCCAGCGACAGATCGGGATCGCCATCGAAGCGTGCGCTCGAATAGGTCATCGAAGGATCGAGCCAAAGCGTGTAAAAACTGTTGCCGAGGTCGTAGTGACTGGCGATGTTGCGACGCGAGCCTTTTTTCGTGTTTGCATTCAGCAGGTGACGCAGACGCGCATAAAGCCGGCCCCACCAGCGGCCGTAGAGGGCCTGGTCGAGTGCACTGCGGTTCCTGGCAAGCAGGCTGAGCACGCCAGTCAGGTCGGGTGTATGCCAGGCGCCCGACAGGTAGCCTTCGGCAAAGCCGATGTCGCCCTTGCTCAGCACATCGCGGAAGGCGCTCCATTGGTTGAATGTGAGGTAGGCATCCGGTGTGCCGTGACCGACGGTCAGTTCCATGCCATTGGGCAGTTGCAGATGCAGGCATCCGTGTTCGATTTCCTGCAGCAAATGAATGACCTGGCGGGCATGCCACGGTGCGCTGTCGAGTTTCAGGGACGTGTTCAGGCTGGCAGTGTTCATTTGGTCACCTCATTAAGCGGGGGAGAGGGTTTGTGGAAAAAAGGCACGCGTTTGAGCACCAGGCGCATGGCCTGGAGATGAATTCGCGCGATCACCCCCCAGGTCATCAGGGGATAGGTGAAAAATGCGCGCAGGCAGGTGCGCGGAGTCAGCGGCTCAAGGCGTCCCCACCAGGCTGTGCGCAAGGCTTCGCCACTGCCGTCGTCGTAATCGATGCGGGAACGGAAGTAATTCGCTTCGGGCTGAAAACCAAAGGTGTAATGCCCGCGCACCGGAAAAAACGGCGAAACGTGGAACACCTTGTCGGCCTGCAGGGTGGCGGCGGGATCCTGGGTTCGCAGCAGGTAGACGTGGCGTTCGCCAAAAGTATTGTTGACCTCGGCCAATATCGCCACCAGCGTGCCGTCGGCACGGTGGCAATGCCAGAAGCTGACCGGCTTGAACGCATAGCCGAGCACGCGTGGAAAGGTGGTGAGCCAGATTTCGCCATCGGCTTTCAGACCATGTTCATTGAGCAGCGCGCGCACCCAGGTCAGGCTGTCGCCGCCGTCGCCGTGGTCGGCGTCGTGAAAACTCAGCAGATTGAAGCGGTTGCGCGAAAACCAGCGCGACCCCACACCCGACAGGTCGTGCACCGGCAAGCGCAGAAAATACACCGGGTAATCGAAACGGTGCTGGACTGGCTGCAGCCGCACATGCATCACCCGGCCGAAGCCGATCTGTGCCGAAGGGGCGGTTTCAGGCCGCATGCGCAAGCCCCTGCCAGGGCACGGCGACATCGAGTTGGCGCGCCACGCGCAGCGCCGAAGCCAGGCCGTCTTCATGGAAGCCATAGCCGAGCCAGGCGCCGGCCAGCCAGATGCCGTCACGGCCATTGGCGGCAACCAGCTGGCGCTGGACCGCGGTGGCGTGGCGGGTGAAAACCGGGTGGCTGTAGTGGAATTCGCCGTGCACCTTGGCCGGGTCCGGTTCCTGCAACGGATTGAGGGAGACAATCACCGGCGTGTCTGTGGGCAGCGGCTGCAGCCGGTTGATCAGGTAGTGCACCGCGACCGGGTGATCGCTCAGCGTGCCATGGCCCGACTGGTAATTCCAGGCGGCCCACAGGTTCTTGCGACGCGGCAGGACACTGGTATCGCTATGCAGCACGGCACGATTGGGCTGATAGGGCATCTGCTCCAGCAGGCGTGACTGCGTCGGATAGTGTTCGCCGAGCAGGTCGCGCGACTGGTCGCTGTGGCAGGCCATCACCACCTGGTCGTACAGGCCCGACAGGCTGCCGCTCGCCAGTTCGATCTTGCCGCTGCGCGGACGGACCGACTCGATCGGCTGGCCGAGATGGATTTCATCGATGCCGGCCGCCAGCTTGTTCACATATTCCCGGCTGCCGCCTTTGACAGTACGCCACTGCGGCCGGTCGAACACCTGCAGCAGGCCATGATTGCGGCAGAAGGTAACAAACGACGACAGCGGGAATTCCAGCATCTGCGAAGACGGGCACGACCAGATCGCTGCCGCCATCGGCAGCAGATACCACTCGATGAACGGCTTGCCGTAGCCACGCGCCTTGAGGTAATCGCCCAGCGCCATGCTGCTGGCGAGTGCCGGTTCGCGCACCGACTCTTTGTTGAAGCGCAGAATGTCGCGCAGCATGCTCCAGAAGGCCGGTCGCGCCAGGTTGCTGCGCTGGCCGAACACGCTGTCGAGGCTGGTTCCGGCCCATTCCAGATCGGGCTGGTCGAGGCGCACGCTGAACGACATGTCGCTGGCAACGGTCTCCACGCCCAGCGTGTCGAACAAGCGGGTCAGCTCGGGATAGGTGCGGTGGTTGAACACCAGAAATCCGGTATCGACCGGAAACGTGGCGCCATCCAGTTCGACGTCCACCGTATGGGAATGTCCGCCGAGGCGGTTGTCGGCCTCGAACAGCGTGACCTGGTGCTGGCGACTCAGCAGCCAGGCGGCTGAGAGCCCTGATATGCCGGATCCGATGACAGCGATGCGCATGTTATTTCTCCGTCTGGGTCAGGTGTTGGGCAGCCGGCTTGGCCTTGAGCAGGGTCTCGATGGATTGCACGATCTCCTTCGATTCAGGCTCGACGTGGCTGGCGAAGGACAACGCACGGGTGCCACTGCGGTCGATCAGGTACTTGTGGAAATTCCAGCGCGGCCGCTCCCCGGTGGATTGGGCCAGCGCTTCATGGAATGGGTTGGCGTTGGCCGCCGTCACCCCGACCTTGGAAAACAGCGGGAAATTGACCTGATAGTTAACCTCGCAAAAGTTTTTGATCTTGGCCTCGCTGCCCGGCTCCTGGCCGGCAAAATCGTTGGCGGGGAATCCCAGCACCACGAATCCCTGCTTGCCATACTTGTCGTACAGCGCCTGCAATCCCTTGTACTGGCCGGTGTAACCGCACTGGCTGGCAGTGTTCACTACCAGCACGACCTTGCCTGAGTAGTCGCACAGGTTGCGGGGTTCGCCTTCGATGTCGTTGAGGCTGTGGTTCAGCAGCGGCGGGCAGGTCGGAGCGGCAAACGCGAAGGCATGCACAAACAGGGCGGATATCAGCAGAATGATTTTCATGTGCGCTTTCCCTTGATGGCATGGCAGACGGCGTGATCACTGCTTGAGTTGGAAAGTGAAGCGTGCGGCGAAACCTGCCCGTGGTAATACAGAAACGCTTCTGGAACCTGCGACACTGCTGCAGGTGCACATGTCATCGCGGGTCTTGCCTGGGCGGCAGCATGTGAACCGGAGAAGGCAGCCGCGGAGACAAAGGCAACTAAGAGAATGGAAACAGTCAAAAATAATGTATTCATGGCGTATATTTGTCTTGGACAGATGTAGGACATGTGCTTAAATTAGCTCAACATCTGGCTGGTGTCAACTATTTGTCTAGGACATACATGATTTCTGAAGCTGCTGAAGCCAACCCGGGATTGCCTATCGCATCAGTTGAGAGGGAGACCGGTTTATCCAAAGACACGCTACGGGTGTGGGAACGCCGTTATGGTTTTCCCAGCCCGGATCGCGATGCCAACGGTGAGCGCCTTTACGACCCCATACAAGTCAGACGCCTGATGCAGATCAAGCGCCTGATAGACCGTGGACACCGTCCTGGCAAATTGTTGGCTTTGGATGAAAACGCCCTGAAGGCACTTGACGAAACGCCCGCAGCCCGACCGGACATTCCGAACGAGGCGCAGCTCGATACCTGGTTGAACCTGATCAAGACACATGACACTGATGCCATGCAAAAGCTGTTTTACAGCGAGACAGCCAAGTTCGGTTTGGCTCGTTTTGTCCAGGACATATTTGCGCCGTTAATCAGCCGGGTTGGTGAATCCTGGTCACGCAACGAACTCGGCATTTTCGAGGAGCATCTGTTTTCCCAGCACCTGGAAAAGCTGTTCCGTACCACGCTCGCCAACATGGCGCCACAGACCGGGTCTCCGCGCGTGTTGCTGACCACGCTGTCCGGCGAGGAACATACACTGGGCTTGTTGATGGTGGAGGCCTTGCTAGCGGTGGAGGATGCGTATCCATTGCTGCTCGGACCGCAAACTCCCATCGATGAAATCGTACGCGCAGCACGGATCAAGCAGGTCGATGCAGTGTGTCTTTCCTTTAGCACCGCCTATTCACCGGCGCTCGCTTTGCAGGGCCTGCGTGACCTGCGCCAGATGTTGCCCGTCGATATTGAATTATGGGCGGGCGGGTACGGCGTCAAATTGATTCGTAAGCCGATTGAGGGCGTCTGCTTGACACCCGAGTTCAAAAATTTTTACGATTGTCTGGCCGCCTGGAAAAGTGGAAAAGGCGGAAGATTCGCAAATAGACACTAGAATCCAATTTGTTCCGTTAACAACGGTGTGTGGGGTTTGAAAACCCCTGCGCGTCTAAATCCGACATGCTTTATATCGATCTATTCAAATCCCTTGAACGTGCCCGCTGGAACATGGAAACCGATATTCCGTGGGACACGTTCGATGCCGGCAAACTGACCGACGAGCAGGCGCTGACCATCAAGATGAACGCCATCACCGAATGGGCGGCATTGCCTGCCACCGAAATGTTCCTGCGCGACTTTGTGCACGACAGCGATTTTTCCGCCTTCATGTCGATCTGGTTTTATGAAGAGCAAAAACACTCGCTGGTCCTGATGGAATACCTGCGCCGCTTCAAGCCTGAACTCGCGCCCACCGAAGAAGAGCTGCACGCCATCCGCTTCCCGTTCGATCCGGCGCCGCCGATGGAAACACTGATGCTGCATTTTTGCGGCGAAGTGCGCCTGACCCAGTGGTACAAGTGCGCCTCGGAATGGCACACCGAGCCGGTGATCAAAAAGATCTACGAAACCATCTCGCGCGACGAAGGCCGCCATGGCGGCGCCTACCTGCAATACATGAAGCGCGCACTGAGTCAGGGCGGGCCGAGTGTCGCTGCCGCCTTCGCCAAGATCGGCTTTCTGATGGCGTCGAGCCAGCGCTCGGACAAGGCGTTGCACCCCACCAACCTGCACGTCAACGAAACGCTGTTTCCCAACGACACCATACAGTCGCGCCTGCCCAACCCGGAATGGCTGGAGCACTGGCTGGACGAGCAGATCCGCTTTGACGAAACCTGGGAAAACAAGGTGGTAGGTGGCATATTGCGCAACCTGTCGAGCCTGCTGGGACAGACTTTCGAGAACGTCCGCGACCTGAACAAATACCGCAAGCAGCAGCTCGCCGCTGCCTGACACCTGTCCGCACCCTCAAAAAGGCCAGCGTGAACGCTGGCTTTTTTCGTTAGTCGGGATGACAGATCATCGCGTCGATGCGGTCGAATCGAATCAGTGATGGGGGACTGACGTGCGTGTGACCTTGCCGATGGACAATCCCTGCACCAGGATGGAAAACACGACGACGCCATAGGTCAGTCCAACCACGGTGTCGCGCGCGGCGCCTTCCGGAAGCGACAGCGCCAGCGCCACCGAAATGCCACCGCGCAGACCGCCCCACGTCAGCACTTTCCAGGAACCGCGTGGCAGCTTGAAGATGCGCGGCAGCAGGCGCACGGGCAAGCCGACCGTCAGCAGACGGGCCAGCAGCGTCACGGTGATGGCCACCATCGCGGCAACCAGTCCATTCAGCGATAACGATACCAGCAGGATCTCCATGCCGATCAGCACGAACAGCGTGGCATTGAGGATTTCGTCGATCAGTTCCCAGAACATGTCCAGGTAACGACGCGTGGTGTCCGACATGGCCAGCGCGCGCCCGTGATTGCCGATCATCAGTCCGGCGACAACCATCGCCAGCGGGCCCGATACATGCAGCTGGCTGGCCAGCGCGTAGCCGCCCATCACGGCGGCCAGCGTCAGCAGCACCTCGACCTGGTAGCTGTCGATGCTTTTCAGCAGACGATAGGTGACATAGCCCAGCACCGCCCCGAACACCAGGCCGCCGCCCGCTTCGTGCAGCAGTATTTCAAAGCCATGTCCCAGCGTCGGCGTGATGCCGCTCGCCAGCATGCCCAGCAGCAGCGAGAAGATCACCACGCCCACGCCATCGTTGAACAGCGATTCGCCCGCAATCACCAGCTCCAGCTCTTTGGGCGCGTTGGCGGACTTGAGGATGCCCATCACCGCGATCGGGTCGGTTGGGGAGATCAGCGCGCCAAACAGCAGGCAATACATCAGGGGCAGTTCCAGGCCCACCAGCGGCAGTGCCCACCACATGCCGTAGCCCACCGCCACGGTCGACAGCAGCGTGCTCAGCACAGCCAGCGCGCCGACTGGCCAGCGATAGGCCTTGAGCTCGCTCAAATCGACATGCAGCGCACCGGCAAACAGCAGCAGCGACAACATGCCCTGCATGAGTACATCCGAGAAATCGATCTCGCGCAGCAGCGACTCAGCGTACACGCGCAATCCGTGCGCCACGCCCACCGCATCCAGCCCGAGCAGTCCGATGGACAGCACCAGCGAGGCGGCCATGACTCCGATGGTGGTCGGCATGCCGATGAACCGGTGGTTCAGATAAGCGAGTAGCGCGGTGACCACCAGAAAGAGAGCGATGAGATTGAGCATGGATGGATCGGTATGGATGAAACAGGGCTAGAGCATACCTTGAAGCCTGCCGAGCCGAGCACGCACACTGACCGCAGCAGGGCACACCAGCGTCATGATTTCGTGCGGGGAGGCGTCCGCTGAACGAACAACACGCGCCCCGGCGAGTGATGGCGGCGCGCAGAAAAACAGGTGAACGTGTGAGCCTGGGCGGCTCAGCCAAAGGCGGGAACGGGCACGTTCAAATACCCGCAGGTAAAGGCCCCGCACTCGTCCTTGGGTTTGGGCTGGCTGAAATAGAAACCCTGCAGCATTTCCACGCCCATGTCCTTCAGCAGATGGGCAGTTTCCTCGTCCTCAACGCCTTCGGCAACCAGCGTCAGGTTCATGGCATGCCCCATGTCGACGATGGTTCGCAGCAGGATCTTGCCTTCTGTGGTCTTGATGCGACGCACAAATGAAATATCAATCTTGATTTCGTCAAACGGCAGCTCGTGCACATGGGATAGCGATGAGAATCCCGTGCCAAAATCGTCCAGCGACAAATTGAAGCCGGCACTCGATAGCTTCTGCAAATAGCAGTTGGCCTCGTCGATGCCCTGCAGGGCGATACTTTCGGTAATTTCCAGCTTGATCTGTCCGGGCTGCATGCCGTGGCGCGCCACCATGTCCAGCAGCATCGGGAAAAAGTCACTGGACACCAATTGGCGTTTCGACACATTGATCGCCAGTTTCAAATGGCTGCCGGCTTCGGTCGTGATGCTGAAATGGCTCAATGCCTGTTCAAATATCTGGCGCCCCACCTCATTGATGAGCCCCAGGTTTTCAGCCAGCGGAATGAAACTGGCCGGACTCACCCATCCATATTGTTCGTCATGCCAGCGTGCCAGCGCTTCCAGACCCACGACCCGGTTGTGATCGTGCGAATCCAGTACCGGCTGGAAGAAAACCTGTAGCAACCCCTGTTTGACTGCCGTCACGAAGCGGGCCGTCATGCCGACATCCTCGAAGCCGGTTGCCCGCGTTTGCAGGTTGCTGAACAGCTGAATGTTGTTGCGCCCCTGTGATTTGGCGTAGAACAACGCCTTGTCGGCCTGCATCAGGAGGTCTTCGCCGGACTGGGCATCATCCGGATAAATGGCAACACCGATACTGAGTGTCACAAACGCGTCTTTGTATATTTCATCCAGGTTTTCGTGCAGCTTTTGCATCAGTTCCCGGGCAATGTTCATCGCAATGTCGGCATTGCTGGTGAAGGGCAGCAGCACCACGAACTCATCGCCGCCCCAACGGGCCAGAACATCGGAACCACGCAAGCTGGATTGCAGGATGCTGCATACGTCGATCAGCAACTGGTCGCCGGTCTTGTGTCCATGCAGGTCATTAATTTGCTTGAAATTGTCCAGGTCGATAAACAACAAGGCCAGCTTCGAACCGGAAATGGCGGCATGCTCGATGTCGACCCTGATGCGCTCATCCAGATAGAGCCGATTGGGCAGGCTGGTGAGAGCATCATGCGTGGCCATGTGGCTGATGCGTTTTTCCTGCATGTGGGCTTCGGTCACATCCCGCAATACCCCGCGTATGCCATGGATCTTGTCCTGCTGTCGATACAGGGCAAATTTCCCCTCGACCCAATGCAGCTTGTGGTCTTCGCGCAGCATGCGAAAGCGCAAATGGGTTGTGCCCTGGCTGCCGTCCATCAAGCTGATCAGCATCTGCTGGAACGGCGCTCTGTCCTGGCTATTGATGAAGTTTGTCATCGGCGATCCCAGGAACAGGCTCTGGTTTGCATGCGCCACGCCCATCAATTCGAACCAGTGCGCGGACAGGAACACGAGTTCGCCGCCACGTGACAGCTCGATGACCACCTCGTCCAGCAGTTCGAGTGTGTCGAAGTAGGCCGCCTTGGCTTCCGTGTCGGCATTGGCACGAATCAGCAGGCCAATTTCATCGCGCTCGCTGCGGAAATTCAGTTTCTTGAGCAGGATTTCCATCAGGCAGAACTGGGTGATGCCGGACTGGAACAGGTTGATTCCAATAAAGAACAGGGCAGCGAGCCCCAGCCACGCCAGTTGCGGATGCAGATAAATCAATCCACCGCACAGCACCACGAACGCACCCGCAATGGTGCGTATGGCCGGCTCAATATATGTCTGTCTATTCATTAGGCTTTATCTTTTTATCCTGAACGAGACTGCCTGCTGCGTGACAACCATCGCAATGGCCGGATGGTGGGTCAGCAGGCGAAACAAGGTGATGTCAATCAAACACGTGCGTGCTCGTGCTGACAACAGCCTGGTACAAGGTATACGACAACAATGGGCGGGGTGCCGGCAGGGCGGCATCCTGGAAGGATAGGCGGCGCGCACCTTCGGTGTGGTCGAATATTCTCATTTGATAATTCTTATTAAAAGTTCCCTCGCCTATTCACGGCAGCACGGGAATTTTCTTGAGGGGAACCTCGATATTCAGCAAGCTGAACCGATACGCGGCCCCCCCGACCCCTGAATCCTCAGTCGGTGAGCCAGTAACCGGACAGCGGGGGCAGCGTGATCGTATCGTTGTCGACCTCGATCCGCTCGCCCAGGCACAGATCTTTCATGTTTTCCTGCAGGAAAAAGCCCTGCGCCTTCAGCGCGTCGATGGATAGCGTCTGCGCCTCGACATTGAAGTTACCCAGCACCAGCACCCGGTTGCGGGGGTTTTTCGGGTCGACTCTGGAAAAGACCAGCAGGTTGGGGTTGCTCACCGTCAGCAACTGACGGTTATCGAAGTCGGCGAATGCCGGGGTTTCCTTGCGCAGTGCGATGAGTTTCCGCAGTGCGGTAAAGATGCGGTGCTCGACCGTTCCGGTCTGCTTGCGTTGTCCGGCCTTGTCCCAGTCGAAGTGCGAACGATGCATCCAGCGGTTGTCGTCGCGCTTGGCGGGGTCGGTGAGGTATTCCTGGCTGTTGAGCATGCCGATCGCATCGCCGTAGTACAGGAGCGGAATGCCGCCAAACGCGAGAATCATGCTGTGCAGCAGAATGATGGTCTTGATCGCAGACTCGATGGCGGCTTCGTCCTGGCTTTCAAGCGCAGCCTCGAGGCCGACCAATGACGCGAGCGAGCCCGATATGCGTGCATCGCCGGTCTTGGGATTTTCGCCAAACGGCAGCCCCCTGGCGGGCGATCCGGGAAACCCGCCGGTAAAGTAATCGACCAGAAAGCGCCGGTGCTTAACCGGGTCGTAACCGGCCAGTCGGGCATCGTTGTCGTCAAAGCCCAGGCCGATATCGTCGTGGCAACGGACATAGTTGAGCCAGGTCGCCCGTTCCAGTTTGGTCGGCAGATTCCTGATGCCCTGGTTGAGCAGGGCGGCATTCTTGGTCGCCACGGCATCCCACAGCAAGGTCATGAAGGTGGCGTTATAGGCGATCTCGCATTCCTTGCTATTGATGGCATCCTCGCCAAAGTACTTGGCGATTTCGGCAGGCGCCACAATGGCCTCCGCGATGAACAGCACGCCCGGAGCCGTCACCTGGCAACAGTCCTTCATCAACTGCAGCAGCAGGTGCGCTTCCCGCTCGTTTTGGCAAACGCTGCCCATTTTCTTCCACAGAAACGCTACCGCATCCAGCCGCAGTATGTCCGCTCCCTTGTTCGCCCAGAACAGGATGATGTCGATCATCTCGATCAGCACTTCCGGGTTGCGGTAGTTGAGGTCCCACTGGTAATTGTTGAACACCGTCATCACCCACTTGCCCATGGCCTCGTCCCAGGTGAAATTGCCGGGCGCGGTGGCCGGAAAAATCTCCGGCATGGTTTCTTCGTAAATGTCCGGGATGTCGCGGTCATTGAAAACGTAGTAGTAATCCTGATATTTCTGTTCGCCCTTGCGTGCACGCTGTGCCCATTCGTGTTCGTTGGAGGTGTGGTTGACCACCACATCGAGGACCAGCAGCATGTCGCGCTTGTTGAGCGTGGACGCCAGCGTGGCCACCTCTTCCGTGGAGCCGAACCGCGGGTCGATCTTGTGGAAATCGCGCACGGCATAGCCGCCATCGCTGTGATCGGCCGGGCAGTCGAGCATGGGCATGATGTGCAGCATGTTCACGCCCAGTTCCTGCAGATAGGGCAGGTTGGCACGCAAGCCCTTGAGGTCGCCGGCAAAGCGATCGCAATACAGCGCCATGCCGACCCATTTCTGGCTCAGGAACCAGTTGTAGTCTCTTTCGCGCGCCAGATCGGTCTTGCGCAAGGTTGGCGTCCGGTCGATATACCGCAGCGCAAGGGTTTCGACCAGACTGACCATTTGCGCCTTGAAATCGGGTCGCTCGCCATACAGCAGGTGGAACAGGGAATGAATGGCGTAAAAGTTCGCGCCGAGGCGGGTGTAGAAATGGCGCAGGCGGCTATTGCCAATCTCGGGTTTCAGTTCGTGCAGAATTTCGTTCAGCAGCGCGTGGGAAGCTTGTTCGTACATAGTGATTCTCTGATTCGTTTATTGGGATCGGCCTGCTACAGCACACGTCATCAATCGTGTTCGCGCAGCCAGGCATCGACATCCGGTTGAAAATGCGCGACCCCCTCGAGAATGCCGGCGCTGTAGTTGCCGTTCATGCCCAGATAATCGCCGTGGGCTAGGTAGAGCGCGTCCTTGTGAGCCTTTAACGCCGACGCCTTGACCTGGGCATCGGCATTGGCCACCAGCACGGCAGGGATGTCGCTCAGCAACACGTCGAGGTCATTGCCGCTATCACCTGCAAAAACCGTATTCTGCCGGGTGAAACCCTGATGCTGCATCAGAAAGCGGATGGCATGCAGCTTGTTGGCGCTGGCGGGCAGAATGTCCAGCAATCCGATCTGGGCCAGTTCGTCGATGCTCCAGATCAGATTCGCCCGGATGCCGGCCTGCTGCAGTGTCTCCGTCATCGCGGCCTTCAATCGCTGGCTGTCGGTGTCGAGCGGAAGGTAATAGCTGAGCTTGTGAAGAGTCTGCTTTTCAGGTTCCTGCAACGTCAGTTCCGGAAAATCGCCAAGCAAGGCGTGCAGCGCGTCATGCGACAAGCCCCGCCAATCCGGGGCGATCTGCGCGTCCCATGGGTCCGACTGACGCCATTCGCTCGAATCGACCCGGTAAACGGTCGCGCCCACATCGGCGATGGCGTAATCCGGCTGCGGCAGATCGAATTCCGCAATGGCCTGCTTGATCAGCGCGTGATGCCGACCGCTCACATAGGCCAGGATGACCGCATCGCAGTCCACCAGGCGCCGGAATCGTTCCCGGGCGGCGGGCGATTCGGGCTGGGGACCATTCGGGATCAGGGTTCGGTCAAGGTCGGTGCACAGCAGCAGCGGCTTCATCATCCAGCGGGTCCGGGCTCGTCTCCAAAAAACCGGTAATGGTCGAAGGCTTCCAGAATGCCGGCCGCATTCGACTTTTTCGAAAAATAGATATTTTCGACGTTGGCCAGTTCGGATAGTTCGTCAAAGTGGCGATTGTCGACCACGGTTCCCAGGGTGTTGCCGCGCAGCATGTCGGCATCGTCACCGGTCACGCCGGCGACCAGCGTGTTCTGGAGCAGGAATCCCAATTGGTCGGCACACCAGCGCAACGCCAGACCCTTGGACGCCCGGATCGGTAGGACATCGAGAAACTGGCCAAAAGAAAAAACGGCATTGACCGTCTGCTCGTTGCGCAGCAGGGTTTGTCTGATTTCATGGATATCGGCCACTTCCGGGTCGATGAAATAGCTGATCTTGAAATCGCTCTGGAAGCGTTTCGGCTGCTTTTCAAGCCCCGGTATCTCCCTGAGAATGTCGCGCACCGCCTGCGGGTTCCACAAATGGTTGATGTGGCGCGCCCATACGGTGTCCTGGGTCAGGTGCGGCGCATAGTGGATCTCGGTGCCCTGGCCTGAAATCAGCACGCCGGGCTCGGGAATGTTGTACTTGCGCAGGGTGTCCAGCGCGTCGTCGAGGCGGCGTCCGGTTGCAATGCCGAAAATGGTCGACTTGCGGTGCGCCTGGATGCGCTGCATCAGCACCGTCAGCGACTCGCGGTCGCCGATCAGGTTGAGGTCGAGACTGGTGAACACGGCCCGGTCGCGGAACACGCCATGACGACGACTCAGGTTCATGCGCGTGATCGGTTCCGTCTTGTCCACCAGCGGGCGAATCACCGACAGATATTTGTCCACGTGGGCCGGCCACGAATAGTGTTGCTTCACGCCTTGAATGCCGTTATCCGACAGCTTGAGCCAGGCCGCCTTGTTCGATAGCGTGCGCAGGATGATGTCTGCCATCGCCTCCTTGTCCAGCGGATTGATCAGATGGCCGTTCTGACAGTTCCTGATGATATCGATGGGGCCGCCATCCTCGGTGGCCACGATCGGCAGGCCGCAGGCCGCCGCCTCGATCAGGGTCAGGCCGAACGGCTCGGTCAGCGCCGGGTTGACGAACACGCCACGTGAATGCGCCGCCAGCCGATAGAGCAGGGGCACTTCATCCGGTTTGTGGTGCTTGGGGTAGGCGACCTTGCCGTACAGGTCATGGCGATCGATCGCCAGCAGGATATCGGTGAGGACCGATCGCGCTCCGCCATCCATTTCCTGGATGTCGTCGCGGTTGCCCGCCACGATCACCAGATTGGCGACACGCTGCAACTCGGGGGATTCGCCATAGGCATCGATCAGGGTCACGATGTTCTTTTTGGGATCGGGACGTGACAGCGCCAGAATGATGGGCTTGTCCGGATCAGTCAGAAAAGACTTGAGAAGCTGTGCGATGCCGCTGTCGGTTTCGTGTCCCGACGGCGGAAAGAATTGCTCCATGTCGGTGCCGGGCGGCACCACGCGCATGCGGTCGGGCTGATAAAAATCGTACAGGCCATATTGCTGCTCAATTTCCTGTTGCGTGCTGGTGATAACGCGCTCGGCCACCCCCAGCGTCGTTTCTTCCGCTTCGATGCGGCGCGTAATTTTGTAGGTCGTCTCGATTTCGCCATGCCGGATGCCGCTGGCCAGCAGCTGCTTGCGCTTGGTGCGTCCCAGTGAATGACCGGTATAAACCAGCGGAACCCCGAGCTGGTGGGCCAGTTGCGAACCGACATAGCCGGCATCGGCATAATGGCTATGGATCACGTCCGGGATGCGTTCCTGATGCTTGAGATACGCCAGGGCATTGTCGGAAAAGCACTCCAGCGAATCCCACAACATTTCCTTGGGCAGGTATCTCGCTTCGCCGCACTCGATGCGCGCGATGCCCACTTTTTTCGACAGGACTTCAAACGGTTCGGCATAGCCGACATCGACCTGATCGTCGATGATGCGCCGCGTCAGCAAGACCACCTTTTCGACATCGTCGCGCTCGCCCAGCGCCCGGGCCAGCTCGATCACGTACTTGGTCTGTCCGCCGGTATCCGCGTCGCGGCCCAGCTCCAGCTGCTGGCCGCGTATCAGGCCATGCACGCTGATCAACACAATATACAAAGGCTTTTTGGCTTCAACAGAACGCTTTGTCATACACCCCATGCCTCTTTGAAGGAATCATAGAATGCGGCGTGTTCAGGCACCGCACCCCGAATGCCGCAAATCGCTGCAGCAAACGTGTTGGCCCGTTCCAGCGTGGTGGACATCGCCCAATCGCGCAAGAACCCCAGTATGAAAACCGAGGCAAATCCATCACCTGCCCCCACCGTGTCGACCACCCTGATGGCCGCACCCGGAATGCCGGACTCAACCCGCGTGCCCTCACGGCTCAGGTGCCAGGCGCCCGCGTCGCCGCAGGTCACCAACACCTGAGCCAGATCAAACTGCGCCATTAATGCCTGGGACTGCTCATGCGGCGAGCCGCCCGGCAACGCGAACAAGTCGGCCAGCTCGGTCAGCTCGGCATCATTGATTTTGACGATATCCGCGAATTGCAGGGACAGGCGCAGGGTGGCCTCGTCATACCAGGGCGCGCGCAGGTTGATATCGAGGAAGGTCATCGACTGGCCCGCCTGCAACAACGAATGCAGGGCCTGCCGGGAAACCGCATGCCGCTGCGTCAGCGTGCCGAAGTAAACCAGATCGGGTTGCGCCGCCGTCAGCGTCTGGCGCGCCGCGTCCGCATGAATGAAATCGTAGGCCTGCAGGGGCAGAATCTCGAACCGGTGCCCACCAGCCTGCATATGCACTTTCACCTGCCCGGTCGGGTAGTGGGTGTCGAACTGGACCCCCTGCGTGTCCAGCCCCTTTTCGCTCATCGCGTGCATCACCGCATCGCGCAGCGCGTCTTCACCCAGGCGGCTGATCAGAACAGGGTGCCGACCGAATGCCTGGAGATGACACGCCACATTGAACGGCGCGCCGCCCAGCACCGAGCGATCGGGGAACACGTCAGCCAGCACTTCGCCAAACAGCACGACAGCGCCCTGACGCTGCAGGCCGGGCTGCGAAAGCCGGGAGACGGGGAGGACGGATGTGTCTGACTGCGTCATGAAATCGATTCGCGTCTCGTTTCGTTCATGACTCACACTATAAAACACATGCCAGGGGAAAGGTCCAACGGCCTCGCCTTAAATAGGTGATGACAGTGGTGAAGCCTTGCGCGCAGCAGACGTTCCGGATACGACGCCTGCCCGCTGATAGATCGAGTGCTTTTGATTGATGACCTATACGCCTTCGATTCCGCGCGACCGAAGATTATTGATAATGGTCGCGTCACTTCTGTTTTTTGACGTTGCCGCTTTCATGAACACCACCACACCCTCGTTATCCTCAATCGAAGCGCTGATGGAAGCAAACGCATGGTCCATCAGGCTGGTGTCGTGTCGCGCGATACCCACTGCATACGCGAGGTAACTGGCAAGGCCGGCATGACGCGAATCAATACGCCTTGCGAAATCCGCCCATGTCTTCAACCATCGTTGCCATTCAATCGCGGAAAGCTTGCGGCCATCGAGATGCAAAAACAGGGTCGCGCTAATCAGCTCATCCTGCCAGTTCCATTCAGGCGATTGCTGTTTGCGCCGCGCCACCCTGACGGCGCGTTCGTGAAACGTCAGGCAATGCTCGCACTGGTAATAGCAGGCAAGCAGATAGGCAATATATTCACGTTCAAGCTGGGTCAGCTCAAAGGGTCCCGTCTCGCCGGGCACGCCGATGAATACAAGCTGATGAAGTTCATTGAGCACATCATTGAATGCCCACCCGAGCAGGGGAGGGGTGGTGGTTTTGGTCATGATGGATATCCCGTTGATTGCCGTGTTATTTTCAAATGCCCCATTTTGCTCTGGAAGCAGGCCGTAAGCACGGTGGTCATCATAGGCTGGTTGTCGGCCAAAGCAGTCGTAAGGATTTCTCTGAAGCAGACGTTCAACGCCATTCTTCAGCGGCAAAGTGAAGCAGCGAGGCTGCTTCACTTTGTCCGATTGGAAGAATTTGTTTGGCCCTGATTTCTGAGAAATATGGTTTCGACTATTGCTATGATTACCATGCTGGTTATCGCCGCCCCTACAACCAGCGGGTCGGACATGACCTTGACCCAAAGAAACCCGCCAAGCACCAATAGGTCAAGCAAAATTGCCGTAACCAAGATCAGTGCATTGGCATGAACATCTTGACGTAAATAGCGCAGCACCCCCCAATGTACCGCTATGTCCATGATTAGATAAAAAATAATACCCAGCGCGGCAATTCGCGACAGGTCAAAGAACGCTGTCAATGCCAGACCGAGAACCACTGTGTAGACAAGAGTATGTTTCTGGATACTGCCCGGCATTCCGAAGTGGCTGTGAGGCACCAACTTCATCTCGGTGAGCATGGCGAGCATCCTCGATACCGCGAAAATGCTGGCAATGATGCCCCCGGACGTCGCCAGCATCGCCAGGATTACCGTAAACCAGAGACCATAACTACCGAGTACCGGCTTGGCAGCGGCGGCCAGAGAATAATTTTGCGTCGCGATAATTTCGCTCAGTGACAAATTACTGGCCACAGCAAATCCCACCAAGGCATAGATCACAACACAAAAGGCAATGGAGATGGTAATGGCGCGGCCCACATTGCGATGCGGGTCTTTGAGTTCCGAGCCACTATTTGTAATGGTGGTAAACCCTTTGAACGCAAGTATCCCTAATGCTGTAGCACCCAAGAAGCCGCTGATCGTAGAGTCAGGCGTTGTCCGGGTAAAGTCCACCGCTATGGTGTCCGCGACCCATACGCCGACTACGCCAAAAATCAGGATACCGCCTATTTTCAGGAAGCCGATAAAAGACGCAACGCCTTCGATTAAGCGATTCGCAGACAAATTGATGAAAAAGGCGACCAGTAACAGGCCAACGCCTAGTGCTGGAACCAGTATCCCATGATCGCCTGCATCAAAAAGCTGCATGGTGTAGGAGCCAAAGGTTCGAGCCAGAAAGCTTTGAGCAATCACCATGGAAAAATACATCAGCAGTGCATTAAACGCTGTTGCTAGAGAGCTGCCATAGGCTTTGTAGAGGTACATGCCAATCCCACCTGCCGAAGGGTAGGCATTGGACAACTTCACATAAGAGTAGGCGCTGAATGAAACAATAAGTGCGGCCGATAGAAAAGCCAGAGGGAAAAGCACCCCGGTCATTTCAGCCATTTGACCAGTCAAGGCGAAAATACCGGCCCCAATCATCACACCGGTTCCTAGAGCTACAGCGCCAATTAGTGTCAGGCTGTTTTCTTGGTATTTAGGGTTTCTATCTGCAGAATGATTCATAGAGAACTCCAGTATGGTGGCCTACATTATTATTTGGTGCTTCCGACGTGCCCCCGACGTCTCCCCGCTTTCAGTAGCATTTGGCTTTAGAGTCCGGTAGTTAATGTAGCGGATTTCAAGGCCAGTTGTCTGGCATAGGCTGAGGGCGTCATGCCACCCAGCGATTTCTTCGGTCTTTCCTCGTTGTATTCCCGCCTCCAATCCTCGATCACCACCTTGGCGTGCGACAGGCTGGTGAACCAATGTTCGTTCAGGCATTCGTCGCGCAAGCGCCCATTGAATGATTCGATGTAGGTATTCTGGTTGGGCTTGCCCGGCTCGATCAGGAACAGCTTCACGCCGCGCGTATGCGCCCAGGTCAACATGGCGTGACCGCAGAACTCCTTGCCGTTATCCGTGCAAATCGCCTGTGGCAGCCCACGGTGTTCTGCAACCCAATCCAGAATGCGCGCCAATGTCTGCCCGCCAATCGCCCGCTCCGGCACGATGGCGACAGCTTCGTGCGTGGCATCATCCACTACCGTCAAGTTCTTAATCACACGCCCTTCTGCCGTGCGATCGAATACGAAGTCCATCGACCAGACCTGATTGGCGGCTTGCGGACGTCCCAAGGGCTGCCGGTCCGTAACCGGGACCTTCTTGCGCCGCCGTCGCTTCACTTGCAGCCGAGCTTCGGCATACAGTCGTTCCACTCGCTTGTGATAGACCTTCAGGCCCGCCTGACGCAGCTTCAGGTAAATCATGCCTGAGCCATATCGGCGATGCCGCTGGGCCAGGGCGATGATCCGCTCCCGCAAGGCTTGGTTGCCATCGGGTGCCGTTTGGTAACGGAAGGAACTCGCACTCATCCCGATGACCTTCAGGGTCTGGCGCTCACTCAATCCGCGCGTGGTCATGTGGCGCACCAACTCGCGGCGTGACGGTGCGCTTACCACTTTTTTCTCAATACCTAACGGGTGACCTCGTTCTCAAGAATCGACTCGGCCAGCAGCTTCTTCAGACGGCTGTTCTCGGTTTCCAACTCCTTCAGTCGCTTCGCATCCGGGACACTCATGCCACCAAACTTGCTGCGCCACAGGTAATAACTGGCTTCGGAGAAACCATACTTGCGACAAAGCTCTTTGATCAGAAGCCCCGCCTCGGCTTCACGCAAAAAACCAATAATCTGTGCTTCGGTAAAACGCTTCTTCATATCCAATCTCCTCGGTAATGGGATTGGACTCCAAAGCTATGTGCTACTCAAATAGGGGGAGACGTCGGTGTAACCACATGATTCGCGACAATTTTAATTTCGTATAACAATACCTAAATAATGGACAGTCTGGCAAGGTTTTGGACTGCCCCGTGTTCAGTAGGCTTTACTGGCGAGAGGGGTGCTTGAGTGGGAGGTCTGATCATGCGACCAGCAACTGCAGGGGACTGTTTTTAGACTATCTTTAAACGCATTAACAACACTTTGACAAGGAGCTTGCCATGCCCGACATCAACAAGATGATCAACGATCCTGAGGTATCGAATCCCGCAGTCGAGGACCACAAGCTGGACCTGGAAGGATGGAGCCGTGAGCAAGGAAAACAGATTGCAGAAGAAGAGGGCATCGACATGACCGCAGCCCATTGGCAGGTGGTCGAATACCTGCGTGAATACTACTTAAAGCGCGGAAGGACATCGGGTGGACGCGAAATGGCCAAGGCGCTGGATGCGGCCTTCGAATCGAGTGGTGGGGGCCCTTACCTGCATGGCCTGTTTCCCAAGGGGCCGGTCGCTCAAGGTTGCCGCATCGGCGGGGTACCGGTTCCGCCTTACACCGTGAGCAATTCCTTTGGCAGTTCCATGTAACCAGGGTCGCGTCCGAATTGCAGGCTCGATGCTCAAGCTATCGCGCGCCTTGGATCACCCAGGCAATAGACCAGACTGAAGGACAGTTTCATGAAATACAAAGCCACGTTGCTGATGAGCGGGTTCGTGACCCACGACGTCAAGCGTTTCATCATCAGCCGGCCCGATGACTTCAGTTTCACCCCCGGCGAGGGCGTGGAACTGGCAATCGATGAGCCAGAATGGCGTGACGAGGCGCGACCCTTCACCCCGACTTCGCTGATCGATGATGCTGTTATCGAGTTCACCATCAAGGGCTACCCAGAGCACGCCGGGGTAACCCAAGCGCTACATGGCCTGAAGCCCGGTGCAAAGCTCCAGTTATCGAAACCGTTTGGCACGATCCGGCAACAGGGTCCGGGAATTTTCATCGCCGGCGGCGCGGGGATTACGCCCTTCATCGCCATTCTTCGGGAGTTGGCCCGCAAAGACGAACTGGACGGCTATGGTTTGATCTTTGCCAATAAAACTCCGGCGGACATCATCTGCGAGAAGGAACTGCGCGACTACCTGGGCGATCGCTGCCAATTCATCTGTACCGATTCCGAATTTCCTGGCTATGAACATCGGCGCATCGACGAGACCTATCTGCGCGAGACGCTCGGTGACTTCAAAAAACAACACTTCTATCTGTGCGGCCCGCCTGGGTTCATGGATGCCGTCACCGCGTCACTCAAAGCGGTGGGTGCAGACCCGCAGGCGCTGGTGTTCGAGCAATGAGGTCGGCGAAGGCGTATGGGCGTCGATGCCCGGAAGCCGCCGCCCTGCCGTCGCAACGACCATTTGTCATTTGATGCTGTTGGCGATTATGTGCAGGTTCAGACTTGTCCGGATCACAGTGGTTTGAACTTACGCGCGAAGACACTGACCAAAAAGAGCTACATCCAATATCGATTTGCACCACTCCAGGAGACATTCTTAACCCTCAAAAGGAGATCAATCATGACTGAAAGCAACGCAAAGCCCCACGTCGTAATACTTGGCGGTAACTTCGCCGGTCTGGGTAGTGCGCAAAAAATTCGCGAATATGCGGGTGACAGCGTCGATATCACCGTTATCGATAAAAAATCTAGACTACTCTTTGTCCCCAACATTCCCGCTGAAGTCTTTGCCGACCACGATCCGGCATTGAGCATGTTCATGGATATTATCGGTCCGCTTGAAAAAGATAACATTCGTTATCTCCAGGCTGAAGTCAGCGCGATTGATCCGGATGCCCGGCGGGTGGACTATATCCCCTCGGAACGCGCAGGTTCGGCGTACCAGTCCCTTAGTTACGATTACCTCGTTGTGGCGCTGGGCAACCGACTGGCCTATGACCGGATCGAAGGCTTTTCCGAATACGGAGACACCGTATCCGATACCTACCACGGCAACAAGCTGCGACGTTATCTGCACAACGAGTACAAAGGCGGGCCAATCGCAATCGGCTCTGCCCGCTTTCATCAGGGCGATGGCGCAGAAGGCCTGGAACCGTATCCCGGTGGCTCCATTCCCATGGCCCAGGCCGCTTGTGAAGGGCCGCCTGTGGAAATCATGCTGGCCGCTGCAACCTGGCTGAAGCAGCAGAATAAGGGAAAACCGAGCACCATCACCGTGTTCACTCCGGCGCAAATGATTGCCGAGGATGCCGGTGAAGCCGTCGTCAAGCAGTTGCTCGATATTGCCACCGACATGGGCTTTGGCTACAAGAACAAGACCCGGGATATCACCCGCCTCACCGCGGAAGGGATCGAATTCGAGAACGGTGATTCACTCGAAGCTGAAGTCAAGATCGTTTTACCCGACTGGGTGCCACACGAATTTCTGCACGCGCTGCCGATCAGTGACAACATGGGTTTTATCAAGACGGACCTGCTGATGCGAAACCCCGGTTACCCAGAGGTATTCGCTGCGGGTGACGCCGCTGCAGTGACTGTACCCAAGCTGGGCGCCATCGGTCATCAGCAATGCGAGATTGTCGGCCGGCAGATTGCCAAGGATATGGGCCGCATGACCGCTGACAAGGCCGATACTCATCTGCAACCGGTGGTGCTCTGCATCGGTGACATGGGTGACAACCAGGCTTTCTACATACGTTCCAATAGTTGGTTCGGCGGAGACGAGGCGATACTCAAAATGGGGCATGTTCCCTATATGCTTAAGATGCAATACAAAACATTGTTCTTCGGAAGACATGGCAAAGTACCCAACTGGGGTGTCGATGTCGCCCAGACCATAACGGAGAAAGTGTTTGGTTGAGCTGGTAGTGACACGAGTGATCGTCGCAATCAATGCCAAATTGTTAAGGCGATTTCGATTATGAATTAGCCGTGTCATCAGCCAACTCTTCAGGAGGAACAGCGGCCATGCCATATGATCACAACGACAGTCTGCCCGACTCCGTCCGCGATAATTTGCCCTTGGGTGCCCAGACCATTTACCGCGAGGCGTTCAACAGTGCCTGGGAACAGTATGCCGACCCCGACAAGCGACGGGATGAGGCCAGTCGGGAAGAGACGGCACATCGCGTGGCCTGGGCCGCGGTCAAGCAAACCTACGAAAAGCAGGGTGACCGCTGGGTGAAAAAGGATTGAGGATTGCCTCGGTGTGATACGGACCGCTGCAGCCACTGGTGAATTTGCGTCTGGGACATCACGCTAAATCCTGCATCTGGCGGCATGCCGCCAGATGCACCGCTTCCCGTAGGCGCTTATTTCTGTTTGTCTTCCTGGTATTCACTCTCTGCTTTCTCCCAAGCGCGCCGCAAGGACTTGTAGGCGCCAGAGAAACCTGACTTCATGTGATCCCAGGCATTGGCTGTACTGTTTTTCAGTCCGCCATACCACTCGGCCACTTCCACCCGCTGCTTGTGCAACGCATTCATGGTGTTGCGCGCCTGCTCGCGGGCGGCTTGGTCCATCTTGTCCCAGTTTTTGTCAATACGCTTCTCCAAGGCATCAATGCGGCCATCCAGCGCATCAAGGGCGGCCTGCGTCTTTCTGGTGGCCTCGTCACGTTTGTCGGCACTGTAGTCCTTGATTGTTTCGGCCGCATCGGCCACCTCCTCGCGAACCTCCTTCGCGGTGGTCTTGTCGTTCGCGTGCTGGGCCGCATGGCCCAGCGGGGTGATGCCAAACAGCAGGGCCATGGTGAGAAATGGCATGGCGATCAATGACCCGGGCGAGTGTTTTTTCATGACGGTCTCCTGAAGATTGGAAAATGAATCCGGCCGGAAAAGGGAGGGCGGCTGGATAAACGGTCGGGTATTGGAACGGCTTACTTGAAACGGGATTTGACCGAGTCCACCGCTTCGCCGACAGAGTCCCATGCCGATTCGACGCCGGATTTCATGTCCTCCCATGCATCTTCACTCGCGTCCTTCAACTTGTCCGTTTTCTGCTTGGCTTGGTCGCGTTTGCTACGTAGGGATTCGATCTGCTTGTGGTATTCGGCGCGGGTATCGGCCTGGGCCGCATCCGCCTTGGCTGTCAGGGCATCGATCTCGGCATTCCATTGGTCGAGTTTCGAATGCATTTTGCGAACATAGTCTTCTTTCGTACTCATGTGATTCTCCTTTGCTGTGAATCAGATTGTTGGCACCGGAAAGCATGCGTGCCATTCTTGCTCAACGCGCTGTGGTCGGCACACCTTCAAACGGTCAGCTATTTTTCCCACAGAGACATCAACGCGATCTGGCAGGAAGTCGTAATGAAGTCGCAAGTCCAGTCACGCTGCTCACTATAGAACATACAATACTGACAGCCGGTCCTATCCATTTACACCGACAGCGGATAGCGCACATCGTTGTTGTCCCAGGTTGCGGGCTAATGCGCGTCACTCGCACTTCAGTGGGCAAGCCGGCGTCATTGCGCCTTTGCTTGGGGACGGGTCAGTTGTACCTCAATCGGCGCGTGTTTCTCGATGTTCAGCGTGGCCGCCGCAATGCCGACTACGTCGGTATTGCGATCGATCTCTTCCAATATGCGCCTGAACAGGCTGTCCTTGGTCGAGCGGCGCAATTTGTAGTCAGTGACATAGCGCAACGTGAATTCGATCCAGTTCGAATTGATGGTCATGGTGACGGTAGGCTGCACGCTCGCAGGCTCGATGAGGTATTTTTTCGTCATCGGTCCCCAAGCGTGCTGTGCCTTTTTCGCATACTCGCCCACCACCTCATCGGCGACGCGCTTAATCATCTGGCGGGCCAGGTGATGGTCGCTGCCGTATTTGATGGGCACCATGATCTCGTCCCACAGGAAGGGGAAATCGCTCGAATAATTGAACACCGGTTCCTTGAAGACGAAACTGTTGGCCACACGCACGATGCGCCCATTGTATTGATCGGCGTTCACCCAATCACCGATCTGCATCAGGGTCGTGCGCAGAACGCCGATATCGATCACATCGCCCCGGATTCCCCCCAATTGCACACGATCGCCCACCCGATAGAACCCGCCGAAAATTACCGCCACCCAACCGGCCACGCTCATGATGACTTCCTGTAGCGCGAAGGCGACGCCGGCCCCGGCGAAGCCGAAAGCGACCGTCAATCCACCAAGCCGATCACTGAAAACCAGGAGGACCAGGACGATGGCGGCAAAAAAACCGAAAAATGCAATGCCCTTTCGCGCCTGGTACTGGGCGGTGTTGTCGCGCAACATGCGCGAGACGTTGGGCGCAGAAGCCGCGTACCGATGGCGATCACCGCCAGCACGACGAGTACAAATGCAACCTTGCCAGTCGCCGGATTTAAAAGCCAGCTCTCAAGCGTGTCTTTGAACTGGACGTCCACGAATGCTGTCTCCCTTATTGCTGATATGAGGAACGGGCAGGATCAATACATCGCCCAAGTATATTTCCGACTTTATTGCGTCTTGCCGTCGCGGGTGCGCTTGTGATCTCCCGCTGTGTTGACTCGACCCGTACCTTGCGACCAAATTTTACCTTCTCCCCACATGGGCTGCCCCCAACATGACCATCGACAGATCGATCAGAAAATAGCGCATAGTGGATTTCTTATTCGACAGGGACTTGCCGCGGCGGCTTTTTCAATTGCCAGCGGCCCAGCAAAAAAGCCGGGACAAAAACCAGGGCCAAAAATAGGGTGGCGCCTGGAGCGTGGTGCAAGGTATCCAGGCCGCCATAACCGCTCAATAGCATGAGCAAGACAGAAAACATGACGGCGGCACCCACTGAAAATAGAGTGACGAACACCATATAGGCTGCCAGGAGTCTGGCGCGGGGATGCTTGGCACGCCGGACATAGGGGATGGCCAGCAGCATCAGGACGAACCACAAAAAGATGCCCAACGATTGGGTCAACATGGCTTCTCCTTGCTATTGCTTCAATCGGTATCGGTTGCCGCCGGCTGGGGCGTTCGACAAACCGTCGTTGGATCGGGCCCGCGCAAACCTTGCATTGAGCTTAGTCACGATCATCGATTTGTCAGCCCCAAACCGGATCGGAGCTGGGCACTGGGCGAAATTACGCTATGCCACACCGGAATGGGCACGCCAGCAGCAGTTGGTTGCATCGCCGCCAAACGGAACCTGCTTGAACCAGGAGACTAAAATCAAACAAGGAAACCCAGTGCTTGGAGCACACGCATGTCGAAAAAAATCGATCGAGTCCGCCTGAAGCGCTACCTGATGGTGCCCATCCGGGCAGGGCGCGACTGGGTCGAACTCCACCTGACGACCCATGCCGCAGCACTGGGCTTTTACGCCATTTTCGCCCTCGCGCCCATACTCGTCATTGCGGTATCGATATCTGGCTTGGTCTATGGCCAAGCCGCCGTAGAAGGTCGGGTCGTGGCCCAGATACAGGATCTGCTGGGCCACGAGGGCGCCAGCCTGGTACAGCGCCTGATCGAGACAAGCTACCTGTCCGGCCAAGGCGGCATCGCGGCCCTGATCGGCATTGCCGGCATGCTCATGGGCGCCACCGGATTGTTCGTGGAAATGAGCGTGGCCTTCGAACGAATTTTCAAGGCCAAGCGCGAATACCGTCACGTGCTGGCGGTGTTGTTCATGGATCGGTTGCGGGGTCTTGCTGTCGTTATTGGCGTGGGGTTCCTGCTCATCGTCTCGCTGCTGGCAAGCACGGTGATCGTTGCGGTAGGCGAGTACCTCTCCCCGGGACTTGGTCCCTGGCTGGATTTGGCCGGCGTGTTACAGACGCTGCTCTCACTGGCCTTCATGACGGCCCTGGTGGCCGTGCTCTATCGCCTTCTGGTCCCGGTGCCCCTCTCGCGCCGCATTCTGCTGACGGGTGCAGCGGTAACCGCAGTGCTGTTCGAGATAGGTAAATGGGGCATCGGACTGTATTTGGGACGGGGAGCCATCACGAACACCTACGGCGCAGCGGGCTCCCTGGCGGTGATTCTGGTGTGGGTGTATTACGTCTCCATGATCATGCTCTTCGGTGCGGAAATTACCCGTCAGTTGCAGCGTTTACATAAGCTTGATCAGCGATCGCCCCGACTTAAGGCCACACCCGACGGCGCGTTACGCGACTAGGTGTCCTGAACGTGGTCGCGCAGCACGTATGCATTTGCACGCCTGTTTGGTTATCTCCGCCTGTCAATTTTCCATTTTTGTCTACAATTTCGATGACAGGCTCGTTCCGTTGACTGGATTCCTCCTGTTGGCTGGGGTGACGTGTCTGTCACGCCGGCATGTGCCGGACGTGCTTTTTCAACGCATAGGAGAAAGCGAGATGAAAAACAATCCTGACAAATCCAAGGTACAGGGCGAGGGAGACTACGCTTCGGCAAAAAAATTTGACGATGCAGAACGTGCTTTCGTCGAATCGGGCAAGGTTGAGAAGGCGGCAAAGGACGCGGCTCCGCGCAACGCGCAGGAGGAAGCCGAGATGCGCAAGGCTGAAGCCGAAGGTCGTTCGCACGCCAAGGACGCAAAAAATGTGAAAAAAAGCGACGATTTGGCGCCCGGCCGCAAACCGGAAAAGGATGCCATGCGCGACAAAACGCTGGGCAAACCGAAGTCGGACAAACTGCCGGTCCCGGGACGCTGAATGGCAGCCGTCGAACACAGCCGCCTCATGAAACTGCCGGGCAGAACGCTTACGGTTATACGGTTCAAACGAGCCGGAATGATTTTCCATTCCATGCCTATAGACGGCGACAGTCCAATCGGGAGAATGCCTGCGATGCAAACGCCTTTTATCAAGCATCCGGTCAACGAAACACCGCCGCCGAAACCGCCGCCGGTGATCCCGCCGACACGGCCTGATCCGCCCGTCACCCCGCCGGGGCCGCCTGCGCCGCCCATCAAACCGCCTGCGCCTCCGGCGCCACCCACCAGGCCACCCACGCCACCTGGCGTTCCGCCCCCCGTCAAACCGCCCAATCCTGGACAACCGCCTATTGTGGTCAGGCCTCCAGGATAAATACACGCTGGGGCGTTGCCTGGTGGGCGTTCGTTTCCAGTGTTGGATCCGGGCTCCCCATATCGGCAGTCGAGTTGTCTTGGGCTGCTGGAGCAGCGACCCCTATTCCCGAAGACTACTCAAGGAGATCTGGCATGAATGAAGCACGAAACACCATGACAAACGACGGGGAAATCCCCATGTATGACGCAGTCAAGGATTTGTCGAATGACGAACTCGACCGGACGGTGAAGAAAAATGCCGCCGTCAGAAACTTTGCTGTGAATGACGAGCACTTGGGCGTGATCCATACTCTGGTCGAACACTATAGGCAGGACTGCAAGACACGTGACTGTCTGGCCGCGCATGAGCAAATACGTTTCCTCGAGGATGCCTACGAATCCCAGGGAGGCAGCAAGTATTTGTACATGCTGTTCGATACGCCGGATCCAGAAAAACGTGGGGTGCTGACCCAGATTCATGAACTTGCCGGGCTGCCGGGTTTGCGTCTGGACACGGACAAAGGTTTTGGAACGGCATTTTGAGCGGCGTGAAATGAGCCAGTCGATGCGCGAAACGAGGCTACGCGTCAGTAGTCCGATTGGCGGCCGATTAACGCCTTCCAAACGGGCGACACGTTCCCCGCGCATTTCATCCACTCCCTCAGACAGGAGACGACATCATGCTTAAGTGGGCACTGATTTTTTTCATCGTATCGCTGGTCGCTGCATTGTTTGGTTTCACCGGCATTGCAGCGGGCGCCGCCGCTATCGCTCAGATCCTTTTCTATATTGCAGTCGCCTTGTTCGTGCTGTTCCTGGTGCTGGGCCTGCTGGCGGCGAAAGCCGTGAAGTAGCCGTTGGCGGTCGCTTTGCTGTACCTGGGTCTAATCACTTCCGGCAACGAGGCCCACCCGAGCACGCCTTACATGAGACTCTGGCCTCTGCTTTTTTTCAGAGCCGACTTCGGACCCCTGATAGGCGGATTACTGACTTTACGACCTGATCATTGCCGTGTAATTACGGCGGTGAGGAAGGCTGTTGTGCAAGGACGCTGGGCGATGGTGATTCACCCGATGAATCATCAACAGATTAAATTCATCATGAACGCATTGCGCGACCGCAGCGACCATGTTGTGCGCAGCCAACTCGCAGCATCCCGTGTGAAAAACGAATCATGAGCGTACAAAATCCCGTCAAGCACCTGTTTATGACGCTTACGCAAGGCGTTTATGTCGTGGGCGTGGCAGAGGCCGGGCTGCGCAATGCCTTCACCGCCTCGTCCGTGATGCAGGTTTCGCTGCAGCCCCCCATGCTGGCGCTCGCGATCAACCCGGGTAATGCGTCCTATCCGCTACTCATAGCAGGCGGCATTTTTGCCGTCACGGTGCTGCAGGACGATCAACGCGAACTGGCCGACTTGTTTGGCAACCACAGTGCGCGAGACGAAGACAAATTGCGCACAGTGCGTTGGCACGCCGCCCCGTCTGGCGCCCCGGTACTGGACGCAGGCTTGTCCTACTTCGATTGCCGGATCGTGGCCAAGC
>CAJDTZ010000007.1_pt1 | contig 32822 bp, 25 predicted proteins | sample 7390551 | NCBI WGS metagenome assembly CAJDTZ01 (sample SAMEA7055662, study PRJEB34461) | soil metagenome | biome: terrestrial ecosystem; feature: Peninsula; material: soil | place: Antarctica | collected 2016 | reverse complement strand
TCGGGCGAGTGCAAGATCGGCATCATGCCCGGCGTCATTCACCAGAAGGGCAAGATCGGCATCGTCTCGCGCTCCGGCACGCTGACCTACGAAGCCGTGTACCAGACCACCCAACTGGGCCTGGGGCAGTCGACCTGCGTCGGCATCGGCGGTGACCCGATCAAGGGGCTGGATTTCATCGATTGCCTGGAGCTGTTCGAGCTCGACCCGCAGACCGAAGCGGTGATCATGGTCGGCGAGATCGGTGGCAGTCGTGAAGAAGAAGCGGCTGAATACATCCGCTCGAACATGAAGAAACCCGTGGCCGCCTACATTGCCGGACGCACTGCGCCCAAGGGCAAGCGCATGGGCCATGCCGGCGCGATCATCGCCGGTGGCGCAGGCACGGCCGATGCCAAGATCCGTGCGCTGGAAGCCGCCGGGGTCGTCGTCGCGCAAAGTCCGGCGGGACTGGGCGAGGCGGTACAGGCCGCGCTGGCCGCGCGCTGATAATCGCCCAATGAAGCTTGGCATCGCCCAACTCAATCTGCTTGTCGGCGATATCGCCGGCAATGTGGCGAAACTGCTGGCCGCCGCCAACGAGGCGCATGCCGCCGGTGCGGCCCTGCTGCTGACGCCGGAGATGTCGATCTGCGGCTATCCGGCCGAAGATCTGGTGTTGCGGCGCGATTTCACCACTGCCTGCGATGCGGCCTTGCAGCAACTGGCCCGCACCGCGCCGCCCGAGCTGGCCCTGATCGTGGGCTACCCCGAGCGCAGCGACGCAGGGCTGTTCAATGCCGTCGCCTTATTGCGCGGCGGACAGGTGGAAAAGGTGTATCGCAAGCACCATTTGCCGAACCATTCGGTATTCGACGAGCAGCGCGTGTTCAGGAGCAGCCATGCACCCTGCGTGTTTGAATGCGGCGGCCTGAATTTTGGCCTCAATATTTGTGGCGATATCTGGGAGCCGGGGCCGGCCTCGCGCGCCAGGGAAGCCGGTGCGGACTGGTTGCTGGTGCCGAATGCCTCGCCGTTTCATCTCAACAAGGAACATGCCCGGACAGCCGTGGCGCGCGCCCGGGTGGCTGAAGCGGGCCTGCCCCTGGTGTATGCCAACATGGTGGGCGGGCAGGATGAACTGGTTTTTGACGGCGCTTCGTTTGCCATGAATACGGACAGCGAAGTGGTTGTGCAGTGTCCGGCCTGGCGCGAGGGTCTGTTTTATCTGGAACTGGTGGGCAACACCTGTAGCGGCCCCCAACTCGCATTGCCCGACGAAGAGGAAGCCGTGTACGAGGCGCTGGTGATGGCGGTGCGCGATTACGTCGCCAAGAATGGTTTCAAGGGCGTGCATCTGGGGCTGTCGGGCGGGATCGATTCGGCACTGACCCTGGCGATTGCGGTGGATGCGCTGGGTGCGGACAAGGTGCACGCGGTGATGATGCCGTCGGATTACACCGCTTCGATCAGTGTCGAGGATGCGCGCGACATGGTGCAGCGGATCGGCGTGCGCTATTCCGAAATCGCCATCAAGCCCATATTCGATGCCTTTGTGACGCAACTGGCGGGCGAGTTTGAAGGCCTGGCCGCCGACACCACCGAAGAAAACCTGCAGGCGCGTGCGCGCGGCACGCTGCTGATGGCGTTATCGAACAAGTTCGGCTCACTGGTGTTGACCACCGGCAACAAGAGCGAGATGGCGGTGGGCTATGCCACACTGTATGGCGATATGGCCGGCGGCTTTGCGGTGCTGAAGGACGTGTCGAAAATGCGGGTGTACCGGCTGTCGAATTATCGCAACAGCCTGTCCGGGGTGATTCCGCAGCGCATCATCGATCGCCCACCATCGGCCGAGTTGCGGCCCGACCAGACCGACCAGGACAGTTTGCCGCCGTACGACGTGCTCGATGCCATTCTGGCAGCCTACGTCGAACGCGACTTGTCGGCTCATGACATCGTGGCGCTGGGGCATGATGCTGCCATTGTGCGACGCGTTATCCGCATGGTCGATTTCGCCGAATACAAGCGTCGCCAGTCGCCTCCCGGTCCACGCATCACCCCACGCAGTTTTGGCAAAGACCGCCGCTATCCGATTACCTCGAAATACCGCCCAGAAGGAGATCTGCCATGAAAAAAATAGAAGCCATCATCAAACCATTCAAGCTCGATGAAGTGCGTGAAGCGCTGTCTGACATTGGCATAGCCGGCCTGACCGTCACCGAAGTCAAAGGCTTCGGCCGTCAGAAAGGCCATACCGAACTGTATCGCGGTGCAGAATATGTGGTGGACTTTCTGCCCAAGGTGAAGATCGAAGTGGTGATTGCCGAATCCCTGCTCGATCGCGCCATGGAGGCAATCATCAATGCCGCCCGCACCGGCAAGATCGGCGACGGCAAGATTTTCGTGACTACGGTTGAACAGGTGGTGCGGATTCGTACCGGCGAATCGGGCGAAGCGGCGATCTGAGCAGGGCGCCCGCGTTCACATGGCGGTGGGTCGAGTGCCGGCGGGGCGCGGTCCGCTTGTAAACTGCCGCAGTCACCCAGGCCGGTTTGATACCGGCTTGTTGATTACCAGAAGCGGTACCACACCTTGCCCTCGGTGCTGACGCCGTTGGCATACTTGCTGTTGGGAAAGTTGAGTTTCAACACACGCTGCGTATCGTCGCGCAGGTCGGTCAGCTTTAGTTTGTCGTAGGACACTATCAGGATGGCCAGCGCTTCTTCAACAGCGGGGGAATCGGGGTAGGTTTTCAGCACTTCCTTGCCGCGGTTGGCGGCGGCCACCCAGGCTTCGCGCTTCAGGTAATACTTGGCGACGTGGATTTCATTTTCGGCCAGCGCATTGACCAGATAGTTCATGCGGGCGGTCGAGTCCTCGGCGTACTTGCTGTTGGGGAAGCGCGTCACCAGTTCCTTGAAGGTCAGAAATGCCTCGCGTGCGGCACGCGGGTCGCGCTCGCTCATGTCCTGCTCGACCAGGTTGCCCAACAGGCCGAGATCGTCATTAAAATTGGCCAGACCCTTCAGATAGAAGGCGTAATCGACGTTAGGGTGATTGGGGTGTAGCTTGATGAAGCGGTCGCAGGCGGCAATGGCGGAAATGGGCTCGTTATCCTTGTAGTAGGCATAGGCGACTTCCAACTGCGCCTGTTGGGCGTAGCGGCCGAATGGATAGCGTGATTCCAAGGTTTCGAACAGCTTGACGGCGCGTTCGTAGTTGCCATCGTTGAGATTGTCCTTGGCTTCGGAATAGAGCTTTTGTGCCGACCAGCCCGCAGTTTCATCCTTGACTTCGGGCAGCAGGCCACACCCGCCCAACGTGAGGACGGCGCTCAACAGCACGCCACCAAGCACGCGTTTGAGAGCAGGCACTCGATTGAAGGCATTAATACTGGGAAAATGATTCGTAAGCATGGCAAAGGACACCGAGAAATTGTCGACAGATTATAAGGGAAATACCGAGGGCGACATTCGCGAACTGGTCATCCCCGATGAAGAAGGCGGCAGACGCCTGGATCAGGCCCTGTCTGTTTTGTTGCCTGAATTTTCACGTAACCGCATCCAGAACTGGATTCGGGCGCGCAAAATTTCCGTGGATGACGTCTGGGGCACCACCAAGATGAAAGTGTGCGGGGGCGAGGCGATCCGGGTCGAGATCGAACCCGACCCGAACGCCACGCCCGACGCGCCGGAAGCGATTCCGCTCGACGTGGTGTTCGAGGACCAGATGCTGCTGGTGGTCAACAAACCGGTTGGGCTGGTGGTGCACCCGGGCAGCGGCAACCGCCACGGCACGCTGCTGAACGCGCTGCTGCACTGGTACCCGCAGGTGGCCGAATTGCCGCGTGCCGGTATCGTGCACCGGTTGGACAAGGACACCTCGGGTTTGATGGTCGTCGCCAAGACGCTGAAGGCGCACACCGATCTGGTGCGTCAGTTGCAGGCGCGTACCGCCAAGCGCGAGTATCTGGCGCTGGTATATGGCGAAATCGACCGTGCGGGCACGGTTGACGCACCGCTGGCCCGGGATCCGCACAACCGGGTCAAGCGCGGGGTGCACCCGCTGGGCAAGCCGGCGATTACCCACTTTGAGGTGGTCGAGCGCTTCCCCGGCATTTCCATGGTGCGTTGCCGGCTGGAAACCGGTCGCACGCACCAGATCCGGGTACATATGCAGCACATCGGTCATCCGCTGGTCGGCGAGCAGGTATACAGCGCAAGCCGCCGTCATCACCACAAAATCGCGTTTCCGCGGCAGGCGCTGCACGCCGAGCGGCTGGGCCTGATCCATCCGGTCACGGAGGCATTCATGCAGTGGGAATGTCCCTTGCCCGATGATTTCGCGGCCTTGCTGGATGCGTTGCGCAACAACAGGGCCTGGAATCCCGATCCTGCATGATTCAGCCTGACTGGCCCGCGCCGCCCGGGGTCATGAGCCTGATGACCACCCGCGCGGGCGGCGTGAGTGCGGCGCCGTGGGACAGCTTCAACCTGGGAGATCATGTGGGCGACGACCCGGATCACGTGGCCGCCAACCGTGCGCGTCTGCGCCAGCAACTGCCGGCCGAGCCCGGCTGGTTGAAGCAGGTTCACAGCGCCACGGTGGTTGAATGTGGTGTGGGTGCATGCGAAGCCGACGCTGCGTTCAGCCGGCATCCCGGCGTTGTCTGCGCGGTGCTGACCGCCGACTGCCTGCCGGTGCTGTTGTGCGACCGTGCCGGCAGGGTCGTGGCGGCTGCTCACGCCGGCTGGCGCGGCTTGGCAGATGGCGTGCTGGAGGCCACGGTGGCCGCGATGCAGGTGCCGCCGGGTGACATCCTCGCCTGGATGGGCGCGGCCATCGGGCCGCAGGCATTTGAAGTGGGTGACGAGGTCAAACAGGCTTTCGTCGCACAGCACCCCGGAGCGGTCGCGGCATTCATCCCGCAGGCGCCGGGCAAGTGGCTGGCCGACCTCTATCAGCTGGCGTGCATTCGTCTCAACCACGCGGGTGTTCAGGCCATCTATGGCGGCGGTCGCTGCACCTTCAGCGAAGCGGACAGCTTCTATTCCTATCGCCGCGATGGCGTCACCGGTCGCATGGCAACGCTGATCTGGCTGGAATGATTAAAATTCTTCCCGAATTCGCAGGTAACGCGGAAAACGCGGCAGCCCTTTTTTGGTCAGGTGCTGGTAGCGATAGGTAATGCGCGCGCCGATTGCGGGCGGCTGGCGGCGCAAGGCATCGCTTAATCCACTGCCGATCCGGAATTGCTTGCCGTCCGGCATTTCCATGATCAACGCGCCGGTCATGCCCAGATACTTTCCCTTGCCGGGCGTATACCCCACCACAACCGCTTCGGCATCCTTCCAGGGTTTCAGTTTCAGCAGCACGTCGCTGCGCCCGGTCACATAGAGTGCATCGGCGCGATGCAGCATCAGGCCTTCGCCGCCCGAAAACACCATGGCATTGAGTTGTCGCTTCAGCGCCTTGCGGCTGGCAACACGCGTTTGTCTGACGGCGTGTAGCCAGGGAGCGGCAGCGTGGGTGACGAGCGTTTCCATTTGCCTGATACGCTCGCTGAACGTCCCCGGTGCACCAGGCAGTTCAAATACCAGGTACTGAACCCGCCACCAATCGGCATCAAGCGGTACCGACCGTCTCACCGTCCCTGACAGCGCATCGAACTGGCCGCGCCCGATCCATAATTCGCCATCCATCGGCACCGCTGGAAACGGAGCGGTGAACCAGGCCGGCGCAGGCACGATGCCGCCCCCGCGAAAGCGCAGCACGTGGCCATCCCATTGCGCGCGCACGCCATCAAATTTTTCGCTTACCCAATAGCGGGTGACATCGACTTTGCCGGCATAGGACTCGGCCAGCACCATCGCAGGCGCGTTGGGCAGGGGGGCGCACCATGCCGGCTGAACGCCCAGCCAGCACAGCACCAACAGTAGCCACCATTTCAACGTTCCAGCCATTTGTGCAGAAACTGTGCGTGGCCCATGGCCGGGGCGAGCTGATAGGCGCTAAACCCGATCCGCTCGTACAAGGTGCGCGCCGCGGCATTGCCTTGCAGGACTTCGAGCGTGAGCTTGCAGGCACCGCGCTCGCGGGCAATCGATTCGACCTCGGCGAACATCCATCCCGCAATGCCGCGCCCGCGATGGCTGGACACAACCACCACGTCGTGCACGTTGACCAGCGGCCGGCAGGCAAAGGTGGAAAAGCCTTCGATGGCGTTGATGAGCCCCACGGGTTGATGGTTGTCGAAAGCCAGCACGCTGAATACGAAAGGCCGTGCGGCCAGCTGGGCGACCAGATTGTCGCGGGCGAAATCGCTGAGCGGTTCGCCGCCGCCGGCCGGGTCGCGCGCATAGGTATCCATCAGATCCACCAGCGCCGCAGCGTGAGCGGCGTGGTCGTAGCGGGCGCGGACGATCTCAATCATGGGTGCGCATTGACAGGTCCACCGCGCGGATGTGCTTGGTCAGCCCGCCGATGGAAATGCGATCGACCCCGGTGTCGGCCACGCCGCGTACCGTTTCCAGCGTGATATTGCCGGAGGCTTCCAGTTGCGCGCGGCCGGCGGTCAGCGCCACCGCTTCGCGCATCTGCGCCAGGCTGAAATTGTCGAGCAGGATCAGCGAGGCGCCGGCGGCGAGCGCATCACGCAGCTGGTCCAGCGTTTCCACCTCGATCTGCACGCTGACCTTGCCGTCGGCCAGCGTGAAAGCGGCTACCAGTACCGGCGCAATGCCGCCCGCTGTCGCGATGTGGTTTTCCTTGATCAGGATGCCGTCGTACAGGCCGACGCGCTGGTTCTGCCCACCGCCCACCCGCACCGCGTATTTTTCGGCGATGCGCAGGCCGGGCAAGGTTTTGCGGGTGTCGAGAATAGCCGCACGCGTGCCAGCCACGGCCTCGACATAGGGCCGGGTGGCTGTGGCTACGGCAGACAGGGTTTGCAGGAAATTGAGCGCCGGACGTTCGGCGGTCAGCAGGGCGCGGGCATTGCCATGGATGTCGACGAGGGTTCTGCCGGCTTCGATCCGGTCGCCTTCATTTACGTGCCAGTCCAGCGTACAGGCCGGGTCGAGCGCCTTGAAACAGGCATCGAACCAGGGCCTGCCGGCGATGACGGCGTCTTCGCGCGTGATGACACGGGCGCGGGCGGTTTGGCCAAGCGGGATGAGCTGGGCCGTGAGGTCGCCGCTACCGATGTCTTCGTCCAGTGCGCGCGCAACATCATCCGCAACCTGTTCTACATTCAATTCAGACATGAAGGGTTGAAATTGCCCCGAAAGGCATCATTTAGGATCCATTCAATATACCTTAAGCACGAGGCCACTTATGCGTTTTGACAAGCTCACCACTCAGTTCCAACAAGCGATAGCCGATGCGCAAAGCCTGGCCGTCGGCGGCGACCATGCCTATATCGAGCCACAGCATCTGCTGCTGGCCCTGCTGAACCAGGAGGGCGGCGGCGCGGGATCGATTCTGTCGCGTGCCGGTGTGCAGGTGCCTGCGCTCAAGGCGTCGCTGACGCAGGCGCTGGATCGCCTGCACAAAGTGGAAGGACAGGGCGGTGAGGTGACGATTTCGCGTGACCTCAACAACCTGCTGAACCTGACCGACAAGGAAGCGATGAAACGCAACGATGCCTTCATTGCATCGGAACTGTTTCTGCTGGCGGCGCTGGACGACAAGGGCGAGACCGGTCGCCTGCTGAAGCAGCACGGGGCGACGAAGTCCGCGCTGGAGCAGGCCATCCAGTCGGTGCGTGGTGGCGAAAACGTGCAGTCGCAGGAGGCCGAAGGCCAGCGCGAAGCGCTGAAGAAATACACGCTGGACCTGACCGAGCGCGCCCGCGATGGCAAGCTCGATCCGGTGATCGGACGCGATGACGAAATCCGCCGCTCGATCCAGATCCTGCAGCGTCGCACCAAGAACAACCCGGTGCTGATCGGCGAGCCCGGCGTTGGCAAGACCGCCATCGTCGAAGGTCTGGCCCAGCGCATCGTCAACGACGAAGTGCCCGAGACCTTGAAGGGCAAGAAGGTGCTGGTTCTCGACCTGGCCGCCTTGCTGGCAGGTGCCAAGTATCGCGGCGAATTCGAAGAGCGGCTCAAGGCCGTGCTGAAAGAACTGGCGATGGATCCGGGCCGCTACATCATGTTCCTGGACGAGTTGCATACTCTGGTCGGTGCAGGCAAGGCCGAAGGCGCGATGGATGCCGGCAACATGCTGAAGCCGGCGCTGGCGCGCGGCGAACTGCACCTGATCGGCGCCACCACGCTCGACGAATACCGCAAATACATCGAGAAAGATGCCGCGCTCGAGCGCCGCTTCCAGAAGGTGCTGGTCGACGAACCGAGCGTCGAATCGACGATTGCCATCCTGCGCGGCCTGAAGGAGCGCTACGAACTGCATCACGGCGTCGAAATCACCGACCCGGCGATTATCGCCGCTGCCGAGCTGAGTCATCGCTACATCACTGACCGCTTTTTGCCCGACAAGGCCATCGACCTGATCGACGAAGCCGCTGCGCGCATCAAGATGGAAATCGACTCCAAACCCGAGGTGATGGACAAGCTCGACCGCCGCATTATCCAGCTCAAGATCGAGCGCGAAGCGGTGAAGAAGGAAAAAGACGAAGCCTCGAAGAAACGACTGGGGCTGCTGGATGACGAGGTCGAAAAACTCGGCCGCGAATACGCCGACCTGGAGGAAGTCTGGAAGTCGGAAAAAGCCCAGGTGCAGGGCAGCGCCCACATCAAGGAGGCAATCGACAAGCTGCGCAGCGAAATGGTTGAGCTGCAGCGCCAGGGCAAGCTGGACAAGGTCGCCGAGATTCAATACGGCAAGCTGCCACAGTTGGAAGCGCAGCTGAAGCATGCCGAAGCCGACGACACCAAGGCTGCGTTCAAGCTGCTGCGCACCGAAGTCGGTGCCGAAGAAATTGCCGAAGTGGTCTCGCGTGCCACCGGCATTCCGGTATCCAAGATGCTGCAGGGCGAGCGCGACAAACTGCTACACATGGAAGACAAGCTGCACAGCCGCGTGGTGGGGCAGGACGAAGCTGTGCGTGTCGTCTCGGACGCCATCCGTCGCTCGCGTGCGGGCCTGTCCGACCCCAACCGGCCGCTCGGTTCCTTTCTGTTTCTCGGCCCCACCGGTGTGGGCAAAACCGAGCTGTGCAAGACGCTGGCCGAATACCTGTTCGACTCGGCCGATCACATGATCCGCATCGACATGAGCGAATTCATGGAGAAGCATTCGGTCGCGCGCCTGATCGGCGCACCACCCGGTTATGTCGGTTATGAAGAAGGCGGTTACCTGACCGAAGCCGTGCGCCGCAAGCCTTATTCCGTCATCCTGATGGACGAGGTGGAAAAGGCGCATCCCGACGTGTTCAACGTGCTGCTGCAGGTGCTGGACGATGGTCGCCTGACCGACGGCCAGGGCCGCACTGTCGATTTCCGCAACACCGTGATCGTGATGACCTCCAACCTGGGTTCGCAGATGATCCAGCAGATGGAAGGCGACGATTACCAGGTGGTAAAACTGGCGGTGCTGGCCGAGGTGAAATCCTACTTCCGCCCAGAGTTCATCAACCGCATCGACGAAGTTGTCGTGTTCCACGCGTTGGATGAAAAGCACATTGCCAGCATCGCGCGGATCCAGTTGCAGGGACTGGAAAAACGTCTGGCACAGATGGAGATGAAACTGGAAATCAGCGATGCCGCACTGGCCGAAATCGCCAAGGCTGGCTTTGACCCGTTGTACGGCGCACGACCGCTCAAGCGTGCGATCCAGAGCGAACTCGAAAACGCGTTGGCGCGCGAAATCCTGGGCGGGCAGTTCGCCGCCAAGGACACCATTCGGGTGGATGCGAAGGATGGGGTATTCAGTTTTGAAAAAGGGCCGGTTCAGCAGGATTGAATCGTTAGCGGCGAGTGAAGGAGAGGACGGCATGCCGTCCTCTTTTTTTGCAATCGACAAGCACAGCGTGTCACCGCGCGGCCTGTTACAGAATAGCGTGCCCACAATGAACCACGGCCTGCATGGGAAATCCCATGCAGGCCGTGGCTTGTTTAGCCCGCAATGAACACGGGCCGGATGCTTCTGATTCTTACTTGTGCGGAACGACGGTGCCGCTCTCGTCAGAGAGCACGATTTCCACGCGGCGATTCATTTGACGGCCGGCGGCTTTCTCGTTGTTGGCAACCGGAGACGACTCACCATATCCTTTGGTCGCGATGCGGTCGCTGCTGATGCCCAGGTCAACCAGGGCTTTCTGCACAGCCTCGGCGCGTCGCTCGGAGAGCGCCTGGTTGTAGCTGTCGCTACCGCGATTGTCGGTATGGCCTTCGACCATGACCTTGCGCTCCGGGTACTGGGTCAGGAAGTCAGCCAGTTTTTTCACGTTGCTCAAGCCGCCCTTCGACAGGTCTGCCTTGTTGACGTTGAATAACACGTCACCCAGCGTGATTACCATGCCACGTTCGGTTTGCTTGGCATTCAACTCCTTGAGCTGCGCATCCTGCTGGGCGATCAGCGCCTGGGCCTGTTCGGCCTTGGCCTTTGCCGCTGCCAGTTCAGCAGCCTGCTTGTTTGCCGCTTCCTGAGCCAGGACGGCCTGTGACTTGGCGTCATCGATTTCGGCCATTTTTGCCGCCAGGAGTTTCTGGTCCTGTTCGGCCTTGGCGTTGGCTTCTGCCAATGCCGCAGCCTGTTTGTCTGCGGCTGCCTTTGCTATCTCGGCCTGCTTTCTGGCAGCTTCGACCTCGGCCATTTTTGCCGCGATCTGAGCCTGATCTTTTTCTGCCTTGGCGCCGGCGGCTGCCAGTTCCATTGCCCGCTTGTCAGCAGTTTGCTGTGCGAGCAGCGCGCGCTGGGTAGCGGCATCGGCTTCGGCCGTTCTGGCTGCCAGGCGAATCTGGTCGCGTTGGACGCTGGCGTTGGCGACATTCAGATCAGCGGTTTTGCGTTTGGCGATTTCCTGTGCGATTGCCACTTTCTGGTTGGCCAGGTAGGCCAGCTGATTGACGGTAGCGACACTGTCGCCTTTGGTCGATGCTGCGTTAGCCTTGTCCAGGGTCGTACCTGCATCCTGCAGTTCGATTGCGGCCAGTTTGGTGACCTGGGGGTTGCTGCGTGCACTGTTGTAGCTGCTCTGGGCTGCAGTCAGGGCCGAGTTCTCGGGCGGCATGGTGCTACAGCCGGAAAACATGGCGACGGCGAGCAGACTCAGGGGGAAGTATCGTTTCATTTGCATAATGGGCTCCATTAATGATTATTTTGAATTACGGTCGATTTCCTGGCGCAGCACGCGAATATCATCCTGCACCGCGTCTACTGCTTTTTGCGACTGAGCCGAGCGTGCCATGGCGCTAGCCAGTTTGGCATCAACCTCTGCCTGTTCAGCCATTTGCTGGGCAAGTTCGTAATCCTTGGTTGCCATTGCCTTTTCGGCGGCACTCAACTTGTCCATCGCAGACTTGAGCTGGATCGGCGCAAATTCATTGCTACCGGCGCTCATGGCGTTGTTCACCGCGGCCCGTGAGAGTGCCATTTGCTCGGTAGGCGCCGGGTTGCTTGCACAACCGGCCATGAGGATTGAAGCGGCTACGGCCAGACCAGCCTTGTGCATCATTCGATTCGATTTGGAGGGGAAAGCATTTTTCGTCATTTTTTTCATCCTTTGAGTTAAAAGTCGAGGAGTTGCGTTGCGGTAAAGCTTTGCGTGGCCTAGTGCCAAACTTGGGTGAGATAGTATTAGCTATGTGACGTTGTATTAGTTTTATATAGCAACGATTTGAAAACTACTAGTGCCATTATACCAAACTGCGAAATGGCGCCGGGATTTCACCGTATTTTCGACAGGCAGGGGACGGGTTGAATCCGAAGCATGTCGGACTTCGCCATGAGCCATGGGCGGCGCAAACAACGCTGCGATTCCGGGGCCGGCGAGCACGCTGCACCGTCGGTGAGCGTAACCCGATGACGATGGCCATTGAGGGGGCATGGGCGTCAGGTCCGGGTCGACCGGATATTGTCCGGGTGAGTCACTTGCTTGAAATAATTCAGCGTGGCAACTCCAGATAGAACGTTGCACCCTGGCCCGGGTCACTCTCGGCCCAGATGCGCCCCCCCATCCGCTGCATGGCCTTGGATACGATGGCCAGTCCAACGCCGGTGCCGGGATAATCGTCGGCGCGTTGCAGCTGCTGGAAAATCTCGAAAATGCGATCGTGATATTTCATGTCGAAGCCAATGCCGTTGTCCTTGACGATCAGCGTAATCGATTTCTCGTCAGACCGGCCTGTGATGGACAGGGTCGGCGGCTGGCTGTCACGGGTGAACTTGATGGCGTTATCGACCAGGTTGCGCAGCACGATGGTCAGCCCTTCCGGGTCGGCCTGGGCTGTCAGCCCCTGCAGAGATACATTGACCACCATGCCCCGCGCTTGAATATCCTCGCGTGTCGCGTCGAGAACGGCGTTCACCCGTTGCGAGAGGTCAACGGGTTTCCGAAGCAGACTGCGCCGCTCCATGCGTGAAAAACCCAGCAGATCCTCGATGAGGTGGTTCATCTGGTGCACCCGGTTGCGCACCCGGTTCAGCAGTTCGACGCCAGGAGCGTCGAGCTTATCCTGGTAATCCTCGATCAGAATCTGGCTCATGCCATCGATACCGCGCAAGGGTGACTTGAGGTCGTGCGACACGGAATAGGTGAAAGTTTCCAGTTCCTTGTTGGCTGCGGCAAGTTCTGCCGTGCGCTGGCGCACCCGGTCTTCCAGATCGGTATTGAGCTGGCGTATATCGGTCTCCATCTGTTTGCGCGCGGTGATGTCGTTGATGGCGGCAAAGATGGCCGGCTCGTGTTCGAACTCAACGATCGATGCTGACACCAGCGCCCAGAAAGGATGGCCGTCCACGGTTTGCATGCGTACCTCGAGGTCTTCGATCTTGCCGTTCGTCTGCAATTGCGCAATGAGTTGATCGCGTAGGGAAGCATCCCGGTAGAACGTGCTTGCCGGCAAGCCGATGCCCTGTTCACGCTGCAAGCCGAACAGGCGTTCGGCACGATGGTTGCCGTATAGCAGCTTGCCGTCTTTCACGCTGGAAAAAACGGCAGGAAAGGGTGCCATTTCAAGCAGCGAACGATAGCGCGCTTCACTATCCTGCAGCGCCTGTATGGCGGCCTTGTGCTTGGTAATGTCCTCTGAAAAGATAACGATGCCACCCACTTCGCTGTCTGCAGCAAACCAGGGGCGCACTTCCCAGCGTAGCCATTGCGTGGTGCCATCCGCGCGTTCGAATGCATCCTCGTCTCTGCGCACCAGTTCACCGTTTAGGCCGCGTTGATGAATGGCTTTCCAGTGTTCGGGGATCTCGGGAAAAACCGCGTAGTGGGACTGGCCGATTATGTCGCTGTGCTCCAGGCCATAGTCGGTCAGCCAGCGACGGCTGACCACCATGTAGCGCATCTCGTGGTCGAACATGGCAAGCGCGGCGGGCGCATGTTCGATGAACAGCCGCAAGCGGCTTTCGCTTTCCACCAGTGAAACCTCGGTCCGCTTGCGTTCGGTGAAGTCGCGGGCAATGCCGAACACGCCCTGCACTTCACCATCGATAACAAGCGCACCCTTGGTGGTCAGATAGCTGTAAGTGGCGTTAGGCGTCGTGGCGTGTTCTTCAAAGGTTTGCGTTTTCCCTGAGGCCATGATGCGCTGGTCGTCGGCACGGAAACGCTGGGCCGTCTCCGCTTTAAACAGCGCGGAATCTTCCATTCCCAGGACGGCTTCCACCGGTTGGCCGAGCAAATCAGCCATCGCCTGGTTGACGATGATGTAACGTCCTTCGCGATTCTTGACGAATATTGCATCGGTGCTGCCTTCCACCAGCGCATCCAGGATTGAATGCAGCCGTTTCAATTCCGCTTCCCGCTTTTTGCGTTCAGTGATATCCGTAAAGAAAATGGAAATACCATCCTGTGTGGGATAGATGTGGTTCTCGTACCACTGGTCCCAGGGCGCGTAATAGTCTTCCAGACATATCGTCTTGTCGCCAGCCATCGCCTGTTCATAGGCTGTGTGGAATGGCTGATCTACCCCCTCTGGAAATTCGGTCCAGATGTGCTTGCCTAACAGTTCGGCAGGTGTGTGGCCGAATAGCTCGCCGGCCTTGGCGTTAATGTAGGTGTAACACCACGTGCGATCCAGGCTGACAAAGCCGTCGCTCATGCTTTCCAACATGTCCAGAAAGCGGCGATTCAGGCTTTTCCGAGCATGATCGGTCTCGATGAATTCCAGGGCAAAACCGATATCATCGGCCAGTTTGTCCAGTAGCTGCAGTTCGACTTCGTCGAAAGCCCCCGGGAGGGATGCGTAGAGATTGAACGCGCTGCGTACCTGGCCACCCACCCGTATCGGAAATGCAGCGGAGGACCGGTAGCCAAGGGCCAGAGCGGCATCGCGCCAAGGGGCCATGTGTGGATCGTTGGCTATGTCGTTGCTCACCCTATGCTTGCCGGTGAGCAAGGCCGTGCATGTGGGGCCGTTGAGATGACTGTTTTCACCAAGGGAAATGTGCAGGTTTTCCAGATAATGGTCCACCACGCCAGCTTGGGCCAAGGGGCGCAATTCAAGTGAATCGGCATTTATTTCGCCCACCCAGGCCTTTCGAAAATCACCGACTTCAACGGCGATGCGGCAGGCCTCGGCAAACAATGTTTGCGGGTCTCGAAACCGCACAATGGCTTCGTTGATACCGATCAATACGTTGTACAGCCGGTTAAGGGCCACCAGGCGCTCATGCGCCCTGGATTGCTCGGTAATGTCCTGAAGGGTGCCAAATAATGTGAGGGGATGGCCCGCGTCATCGAATTCGATCCGTACCAACACGTTAACAAAGCGCACCTCGCCATCTGCAATCAGCAGGCGGTAACGCAACTCAGGGAAGGTCTGTCCCGGATGGCTGTCGAGCATGCGTTGCAGGTAGGCATCATGCGCTGCCCGGTCATCAGGGTGCACTTGGGCGATGATCCACTCGTACGTGATTACCTGCGACTGCGGTTCAACCCCGAAAATACGGTAGATTTCATCCGACCACTGAATTACCCCGTCCGCCACCTTGTATTGCCAGTTGCCCACATGGGCAATCGTCTCGGCCGCTCGCAGGCGCTCCGTGCTTGCCATGAGTTCATCCTGACGTCTGGCCAGTTCACGTTTGAGCTGACGGTTCCATATCAATACAACGAGATAGCCGAGCAGGGATATTCCCATCAGTCCCAGCATCCAGGGAAACAGGCGGTTGATCAGGGTGGGCTGACTGAGACGCTGGATTTCGCGGGCATCGAGGGGCATCCATTTCTGGAAAAAGGCATTCTTTTGCTGCGCGGGCATGGCAGCCAGGGCTTGGTCGAGTAGGGTAGCCAGTTGCGGCCAGTCCTTGCGCACGCCAAAGCGCTGGCCGTTTACCTTCATGTCGAAGCCGGCATTGACCTTGAGGTTGGCAATGCCATGCTGGGCGGCGAGAAAAGAGTTCACCCCGAGCACACCGACATAAGCGTCGGTTGCGCCCGTGGCCACCGCGATCAGACCATCGAGTGGTTTGTCGACATAGTGCGGATGCAAATCCGGGAACTGTGCCAGCTGTTGTTTGCTGGATGAATAGCCCTTGACCAGAGTCAGGCTGAGACTGGACAAATCCTGGATCGAATGCAGTTGTGGGGTGTCGGCGCGTGTCATGACGACCAGCGGCGTGGGCAGGTAAACGGCCGTGAAATTCAGAAAGACATCGCGTTCGGGCAATTGCACCACGGTAGCCACGGCATCGATGCGATGCGCTTTTACCGCAGCCATCAGTTGGGGCCAGTCAAGGTTGGAAATGATCTCGAAGCGAACGCCGAGTGCGGGTTCGAGTACAGCCAGGAAATCACCGACGACGCCCTGCAGATTGCCCTGCGCACCAAGAAAGGAATAGGGACCATAACCGGGGTCGATTCCCAGGCGGATGACAGGATGGGCAGCCAGCCAGGCCTGGTCTGCCTGGGAGAGCGACAGTTTCAGGGGGGACGGGACGTTGGTCGCGGCCAGCGTGGGTGAACTCAGCCAGGCAAGGCCTGCCAGCATGACGCAGACGACAAGATTGCGCAGTCCCCTGAACCTGAAATGGTTGCCCAACGGTATCCCCCTGTTTTTTGTCTGCTTGATGATGCGGCGCGTTATTTGGGTGGGTGGTTGATTGATGGCACGCTCAAGTCTTTTTACTCCGGGTTCCTGTTTTCGACAACAGGGCAGCGCGCTACCCGCTCGATCTCATCTTCACGGCTTTTGATGCCCGGGTTAGCAGCGTTTCAGGCGCCGCCTTGCGCCAGAAGCGGTGCGAACAGCGCGGCGATGCCCAGAAACGAGAAGAAGCCGACCACATCGGTGACCGTGGTGAGGATGATCGACGAAGCGGTCGCCGGGTCCTGGCCGATGCGGCGCAACAGCAACGGCACCAGTGCGCCGGCCAGGCCGGCAATCAGCATCGAGATGACCATGGCCAGCATGATCACGGCCACCAGTGCCGGCGAGCGGCTCCAGACATAGACGGCCACGCCGGTGGTGGCGGCCACGGCGAGGCCGTTGATGAGCCCGGTGAGCGCTTCCTTGCCGATCATGGCGGGCCAGTGTCGCAGGCTGATTTCGCGTAGGAACAGTCCGCGCATGGTGATCGCCAGCGCTTGCGCACCGGCATTGCCGGACTGGCCGGCGACCACGGGCAGCAGCACGGCCAGCGCAGTGAACTGTGCAATAGTGCTTTCGAACAGGCCGACGACGGCTGCGGCCAGGAAGGCGGTCAACAGGTTGACCTGCAGCCAGGGCAGCCGCTTTTTCACCGCAAATAACGGCGACGACAGCGCGCGCTCGTCGGGGCTGGCGCCCACCATGGTCTGCATGTCGACGCTGGTTTCTTCTTCCACTGCAGCCAGCAATTCGGCCTGCCGGATGACGCCGACGAAGCGGCCGTCGATGTTGACCACCGGCAGGGTCGAAATGGGCTGGGTCATCAGGGTATCGACCACTTCCTCGCGCGGGTCGAGATCGCGCACGTAGGCGGCGATGCCGCGGGTGATGTCGGCCAGCGGCATGTCACCTGCGGTCAGCGCCAGATCCTGCACTTCGACGCAGCCGGCAAGATGCCCCTCGTCGTCGATCACGAACAACTCGCGCAACCCGCTGCGTCGGATATGCCGCAAGCGCTCGATCGCCTCGGCCACGGTCATGCCGGTGCGCAACGGGCTGACGCGCGGATCCATCATGCGGCCGGCGCAGTCGTCGGGGTAGGCGAGCAGGTCGCGCAGTTCGTGCGCCACTTCGGTACCCAGTTGCTGCAACCAGACTTCGCGTTGCGGAGGCGTCAGCTGTGTCAGCACGGCAATGCTGGCAAGCGGGTCGGCTTCGGCCAGCAGGTGTTGCGCCTGCGCTGCAGGCAGTTGCTCGAGCACATCCAGCGCGACATCGGGCGCCATCGACTGCCACACGCGGAGCGCCGCATGCGGTGGCTGGCTGGCCATGAGCGTGGCGGCATCGGCCGCGGGCATGGCTTCGAACAGGCGGGCCGCCTCGTGCGGGTAGTCGAGCAGGAAGCGCTGCGTGAGCGCCGCTTCGGCGGGATCGCGCGGGGACGACAGCGGGGCCGCGGGCAGGTCAGCGCTCATGCGTCTTTTCGGCCTCGGGTTCTGCGAGGGCAGGCACCTTGGGCAACAGGGCCAGGCCGCCTTCGAGCAATCCTGACAGCGCCTGCCAATAGGTGCGCGCCAGTAGCATGGGCAGCGTGATTTCGGCGGATGTTGTTGCGGATGGTGGCGCCGTGCGACGCAACGCGCGGCTCAGCGCATCGCGCGTCATGACGCCCACCAGACGGTCGCCGGGTTCGACCACGGGTAACACGGAACTGCTGGTCCAGCCCGGATGCGCCGGCGTGGCGGACAAAGGGGCGTGCGCGGTCAGCACATGAACGGGACGCTGCATCAGGGTTGCGAGGGTGGCGCCGTCCGGCGCCTGCAGCAGCGCCCCCAGGTTGACGCTGCCGACCAGCCGCCGCTCGTGATCGATGATGAATACCAGCGGATGGGCGGGCGCATGCCGCAGGTGTTCGAGCGCATGGGTCGCACGGGTGTCGGCCGTCAGCATGACGACGTCGGGGTCGGCCCAGGCACCCAGGGTGTCTTCGGCATAGCCCAGCAGCAGTGTCGAAGCGAGGGCCGTGGTCGTCGGCAGGCCCGTGATGATCAGTTTGCGTCGAGGTTCCGGCAGGTGGCGCAGCAGGGTCACCGTGGGCTGGGTGCCCATCAGCGTCAGCAGTTCGAGGGCACGCGCATTGGTGAGCGCCGCGATGCAGTGAGCCGCCCGATGGGGCAGCATGGCTGTCAGCACTGTCGCGCCCAGCCGGGCGGGCGTTTGATCGAACAGCGCCGCGGCCTCGTCGGGTGGCAGCGATTCCAGCACCTGCGCGGCTTGCGCCGGGTGGTTGCGCATGAAAGCCAGGCTCAGCGTCTGGTCGCGATCCTTAACCATGATGAGCCGGCTCAGAGGTTATCGTGACGGGTGATCAGCACGATGGCTTCGTCGTGGTAAATCCGTCCGGGCAACAGGATGCGGCCCGTGTCGGTTTCCAGTACCAGCGAGGTGGCGGTGACGTCGATGATGTGTCCTTCGTGACCGGCCACGCGCACATGCTGGCCCACATGCAGTGACTGGCGCAGGTAATGCGCGCCGATCAGGTTGGACACATAGCCGCGCGCGCCCAGACTGATGGCAATGGTGAGCCCCCCGATCAGCGAGCCCACCAGTACCGCAGCGAATATCGCGATCCAGGTCACCTTGAGACCAATCTGATCGGCGCCGACCAGCAGGGCCATGATCAGTGTCGCCCCCTGCGCCAGGCGCGCCAGCGCGTCGCGCTGGGGGGGAGCCAGTCCGGTCGCCGTGGCCTTGACCAGTTCGGCCACAAAGCCCGACAGCAGGTAGCCCGCCACGATGATCAGCAAGCCGGCCGCCAGCGTGGGCAGGTAATCGACCAGCTGCGTGAGCCAGTCGGTAAAGGTTTGCAGTCCCAGCGTTTGGGTGGCCGCGGTAACAAACAGCAACAACACCACCCAGTAGACGATGGCACCGAGCACCGAGGCCGAGTGGCCGATGCGCCAGCGTGCCTGGCCGGTACTGCGCACCAGCAGCAGCGCCAACGCGCCCAGCAATTGGGGCAGATGCGCCAGCAGCAGATCCAGCGCGGCCGTCGTGGCCCGGTCGAGTGCTTCTGTAAAGTTACCCATCGGATTATCTTACCTCAGGCTTTTTGTGGCGCGGCACAAGGCGGCGCTGTGCGCAAATGTTTATTTTGATGTTCTGCCCGGCATGGGAAACTGGACCGTTACGACAAGCATGTTGCAGGTGTTTGACCTTTTGGGCGCCGCTTACGTCAGGGTTTCAAGTCATGATCTCAAGGGCGGATTTGTCGTTCAATGAATCGGCTGGCTGTGTCATGCTGTATGGGCAGCGGGTTTTTTGCCTGCTCGCCTGCGCGCACCTTAAAATGAACCCCTGTCAGTCTTGCTGGATTGTCTTGTTCTCCTCCTTTTTCAAATTCTTGATCGTGCTTGCCGCGCTGTGCGCGACGCCAGCGCACGCGCTGACGGTGGACGTGGTCGCGCCCGATGCGCTCAAGGCATTGCTGATGCAGCATCTCGAAACGGCGCGCGCGGCACGGCTGGGCGAGAAATATGATGCCGAGGAAATCGCCCGGCTGCAGCGGCAGAGCGAGCTGACGGCGCGTGACCTGCTGGCCACCGAGGGTTATTTTTCGCCGCAGGTGGACAGCGCAGTGGAATGGATGGGCGATGACTGGCGGGTGGATTACCGGATCGACCCGGGTGCGCGCACTCAGGTGCGCAGTGTGAAGCTGGATTTTGACGGCGATTTGAAAACGCGTGTGAAAGCCGACAGGCAGCGAACGCGCATCGTGAACAGTTTTGCGTTGAAGCAGGGGATGCCGTTTCGCCAGGCGGACTGGGACGCGGCCAAGCGGGTAGTCGTGCAGTCCTTGCTGACGGACACCTATCCGACTGCGCGCGTGTCGGCGAGCGAGGCGCGCATTGATCCCGTTACGCATGCGGCGGATCTGACGCTGACGATCGACAGTGGGCCGGCCTTTATGTATGGCGCGCCCGTCATCAGCGGCCATCAGCGTTATCCGGAGTCGATTGCCCGCAACCTCAATCCGGTGAAGCCGGGCAAGCCATACCGCCAGCAGGACTTGCTCGACTATCAGGCCGCGCTCGAGACGAGCGGCTATTTTGCCCAAGCCACGGTACGCATCGAGCCCGATCCCGCGCGGGCGGCTGCGGTGCCGATTCAGGTCGAGGTGGTGGAGCGCAAGGAAAAACTGTTCAGCGTGGGCGTGGGCGTCAGCACCGATACTGGCGCGCGGGTGCAAACCTCATGGCTGCATCGGGACATGCTGGACCGGGGCTTGCGCCTCAAGCTCGATGCGCGGCTGGAAACCAACCAGCAAAGTGCGGCGGCCCAGCTGGCCTGGCCCCGCACGGCCGGCGGCCACGAAAACAGCCTCGGCCTGCAGCTCAAACGTGAAGACATCACGGGACAGGAAACACGCTCGACCGTGCTAGTGGCCAAGCGCAGCCGCACCAGCGGCCAGATTGAGACGACGCTGTCGCTGCAATACCAGACGGAAGAACAGCGCATCGCCAACGTGGTCAATGCGAGCAACCGTGCGCTGACGGCCAACTACGCCTGGACCCAGCGCACGGTGGGGCGCACGTTTTATCCGCGGCGGGGCTATGTGCTGTCGCTGCAGGGCGGCGGTGCAGCCAAGGCCTTGCTGTCGGACACCAGTTTCGTTCGGCTGTACGTGCGCGACACCCATTATTTTCGCGCGGGTGACAACGGCCGGCTAATCCTGCGCGGCGAATTCGGCAGCGTGCTGGCCGACGGACGTGACGGCATCCCGACCGATTTCCTGTTCCGCGCCGGCGGTGACAACTCGGTGCGCGGCTATGCCTATCAGAGTCTTGGCGGCACGATCGTGGGCGGCGTGGAGTCGGTGCGCTATCTCGCCACCGGCAGCGTCGAATACAACTATTTCTTTACGCCCGACTGGGGCATGGCGCTGTTCGTCGATGGCGGCGATGCGGCCGACAGCCCGGCCGACCTGTCGCCGGTGTTCGGCTACGGGTTCGGCGCACGCTACCGTTCGCCGGTGGGGCCGGTCAATCTTGACCTGGCGTATGGCGAGGCCACTCAGGCATTCCGCCTGCATTTTTCGCTGGGAGTGTCGTTTTGAAGCGTGTTGCCTGGGGCCTGGTTGCGCTGCTGATTGGCATCGCCGGATTGCTGGCGGCGGTACTGTGGCTCACGACCACGGCCACGGGATTCCTGTGGCTGGCCAAACAGGCCACGCCACTGAGCGATGGCCGGTTGGTGCTCGAAGGGGTGGAAGGCCATTTGGGCACATCGGTCCACATCCAGAAACTGATCATCAGAACGGACACGCAACGCATCACGTTGCGACAGGCTCAATTGGATTGGCAGCCACGGTCGCTGTGGCATCGGCTGGTTAATATCGACTTGCTGGCTGCGCAACAGGTGCAGGTGGAGATTCTTAAAAAGGACCCGACCCCCCTGTCCGCGCCTGACACCTTGCGCTGGCCGCTGGACATCCGGGTGGCCGCGTGGGATATCGCTCAGCTTGACATCATTGACGCCGACCAGACGCTTGGCTTCCATGCGCTGCATGGCAGGGTGGAAGGCACAGGTGACCGCTTTGACTTGATCGCCGCGGCCAGGACGCCATGGGCAGACGTGAGCGGGCAACTCGCACTTGGCAAGGATGCGCCGTTCAAGCTGCAGGGTCATTTGAATGCGACACGCAATGATCCGCTCCCGGTCAACGCAACGCTCGCGCTTCAGGGACACCTGGCGGCGATGGTTTTCGAGCTCAATGCCCGGGCACACAACATGCAACTCATGGCCAGCGGCGAAGCTGCGCCGTTTGCGCCGGTGCGCTTGCCGCGGCTGCTGGTGGCGGGCCAGGGCATCGATCCGCGCCAATTCGCGGCCGATGCGCCGCAGGCCGATCTGGCGTTTTCCGGCATATTTGAAGGGCAGCCGGGCGAGCGCCTGCTCGGCACCTTCAGTCTCAGCAATCAGCTGGCCGGCCGTCTCGACCAAGAGCGCCTGCCGCTCGCCAACCTGACCGGTGCCGTGGTCGGCGACAGCGTCCATGCCGATTTCAGCGCGCTGGAAATCGATCTCGGCGCGGCCGGCCGCTTTGCTGGCGACGGCCAATGGCGCGACGGCAAGTTTGCGGTGAACCTGAGCAGCCCGAACCTGAACCTGGCTGGCGTGCATCGCACCCTCAACGCTACCCACATGCAGTCCGCGTTGACGTTGCAAGGCGATGCGAAGCAGCAGACGCTTACTGCCCATGTAGCTGAAAGCTGGGGGCAGGGCAGCTTCACCCTGAGGCTGGCGGATGCGGTGTTGAGCCTGCAGGATGCGGCATTCAACGGACAGGCCGGGCAGCTCACTGCCAGCGGCCGTTTGCAGCTCGATGCCGGCCGCGCTTTTTCAGCGAAGTTCGATGCCAGCCAGATCAATCCCGCGCGCTTCGGCAAATATCCGCGCGGTCGCCTCAACGCGCAGGGCGCGGTCAGCGGCGTGTTGCTGCCGGCGCCCCAGGTGCAGGCGCAGTTCACCCTGCCGCCGGGCGAATTCGACGGTCGTCCGGTCAAGGGGCACGGCCACTTGAACTATGCCAACCGTCACCTGACCGAGGCGGACATCGATCTCGACATGGCCGGCAACCGGGCGCTGCTCAAGGGCGCCTATGGACGCGCGGGCGACCGCATGGTCTGGGACATCAATGCGCCTGCGCTGGCGCGTCTGAACCTGGGTCTGGCCGGACGGCTGACCAGCAGCGGCACGCTCAGCGGCGATCCGCTGCAACCGCAGATCGAAGCACAAATAGAAGCCAGCGGACTGCGCCTGCCAGGCGAGATCGCAGCCGATTCCCTGAGCTTGCAACTCAATCTGCAGGCGGCGGCGAGCGGTGCATTCAAGGGCCAGATGGACGCGCGCGGCATCGCGGTGGCGGGGCAGCGCATTCGTTCCGCGCGGGCCAGCATCCAGGGTCGCCGCGACGCGCACACCCTGACGTTCGATGCCCAACTGCCCGAGTGGCAGGTGGCGGCATCCCTGTCCGGCGGGCTGGATGCGAAGCAGGTCTGGCGTGGCCAGCTGAACCGGCTCGACGTGCTGGGCAAGTGGCCGATGGCCCTGAGCGCACCCGCCACACTGGTATTGAGTCGCGACCAGCAGCAGGTTAACAACCTGACGCTGGCCGTGGCTGGCGGCAAGGTGCGTGACCTGCAGTTCAGTCGCGAGGGCGCGCGCATGAGCACGCGCGGCAGCCTCGACAATCTGCCGCTGGCCCCGCTGCTCGGTTTGCTGGAGCCGGCGCCACCGCTCACCACCGACCTGCGGGTTGATGGCGACTGGAACCTGCGCCTGGGCGACACGCTCGATGGCCAGGCGCGCCTCGTTCGGCGCAGCGGCGACGTGCGGCTGACCGACCCTGCAGTGGTGCTGGGGTTGACCAAGCTGGATTTGAACCTGTTGGCCAGCGCCAACCGCATCAGCAGCACTCTCGCGATTGATACCGCTGAAGCCGGATCGGTGCGCGCCGAAGGCAGCACCACGCTGGCGCGCGCGGGTGATGGACTGAGCTTGCCGCGCACGACACCGCTGGCGTGGCGCGCCACCCTCAACGTGCCCGATCTGCGTTTGATCAAACCGTTCCTGCCGGTGGGCATGCGGCTGAATGCGCAGCTGGCTGCGCAACTCACGGGCAGCGGCAGTCTGGCGGCACCGCGCATCGACGGCCAGGTCGATGCCAGCCGGATTCGCTTCACCCTGCCGGAAGAAGGCGTGACGATCACCGACGGCACGCTGCGGCTGGTGCTGGCCGACGACAAGGTGCGGGTCGAGCAGGGCGAGCTGAAAGGATCGAGTGGGCGCATCGTGGTGAGCGGCGAGGCGCAGCTGAAAAATCCGCAGGCCGGCCTCACGCTGACGTTCGAGCAATTTGCCGCCACCAACCGCAGCGACCGTCGTGTGGTGGTGTCCGGCGTCACGCGTCTCAAGTTGGATCTGAAACAGCTGGAACTGACCGGCGAACTCACGGCTGATCGCGCCCGACTCGAGATGCCGGAAGCAAGCAAGCCTGTCCTGTCGTCCGATGTCGTCATTGTCGGCCAGCCGCCGCGCGAGAAATCGGCGGCAAAGCCTTTCCCGCTGGCGCTCGACCTGAAGCTCAATCTGGGCAAGGACTTTTTGTTCAAGGGGGCCGGGCTCGACGCGCGTCTGGGCGGCCAGTTGCGCGTGTTTACCGTGAACCATGTGGTACGCGGCGAGGGCACGATCCAGGTGGAAAAAGGACGCTACGCCGCCTACGCGCAGACGCTCGATATCGAGCGCGGCGTGCTGCGTTTTGTGGGGCCGATCGACAATCCCGGGCTCGACGTGCTGGCCGTACGCAAGACGGCCACGGTGAAGGCGGGCGTGCAGGTGAGCGGCACGGTGCAGCGTCCGGTGGTGACCCTGTATTCCGATCCGGCCATGCCCGATACCGAAAAGCTCGCCTGGCTGGTGCTGGGGCATGGACTCGAAGGAAGCGGTCAGCAGGAATTCGTGCTGATGCAGGTGGCCGCCGCCGCGCTGCTGAGCCAGTCCGAGTCGGTGAACTTTCAGTCGAAGCTGGCCGATACGCTGGGGATCGACAGTTTCGATGTGCGTGCGGGCGACGGCGAAGACCTGACCAGCTCCGTGGTCAGCGTGGGCAAGCGGTTGTCCTCACGCGCCACGCTGAGTTACGAGCAAAGCCTGGATGGCCTCAAGCAGGTGGTCAAAGTGCTGTATCAGCTGACCCCGCAGGTACGCCTGGAAACGCAGACCGGACAACAAAGCAGCTTCGATGTGTTTTACAGCCGGGAATACGACTGAAGCGTTCAGGTCACGATGGTAGAATCGGGCGCATGTTCGACGTTCGCATCACGGCCATGAATTCCCTGAACCGATTAACCGCCCCGCCAGAGGGCTGCAGCTGATGCGTATTCTGCTTTCCAACGATGATGGTTACTTCGCTCCCGGTCTGACCGCGCTGGCGAATGCACTGTCCGCGCTGGCCGACATCACCGTGGTGGCGCCCGAGCGTGACCGCAGCGGCGCCTCCAATTCGCTGACGCTCGATCGTCCGCTGATGCTGCGCCAGGCACCCAGCGGCTTTTATTATGTCAACGGCACGCCGACCGATTGCGTGCATCTGGCCGTCACCGGCATGCTCGATCACCTGCCCGACATGGTGATATCCGGCATCAACCACGGCGCCAACATGGGCGACGACACCATTTATTCCGGCACGGTTGCGGCCGCCACCGAAGGGTATCTGCTGGGGGTTCCGTCGATTGCCGTCTCGCTGGCCAACCACAGCGCCCAGCACTTCGATACGGCCGCGCGCGTGGTGGCCGATCTGGTGCAGCGCATCCAGGCAAAGCCACCCAGCGAGCCGATGCTGCTCAACGTCAACGTGCCGGATTGCGCCTGGGCCGATTTGAAAGGCCAGCGCGTGACCCGGCTGGGCAAGCGCCACAAGGCCGAGTCGGTGGTCAAAACCACCAACCCGCGCGGCCAGACCGTGTATTGGGTGGGTGCCGCCGGCGCCGCCCAGGACGCGGGCGAAGGCACCGACTTCCATGCCGTGGCCAACGGTCTGGTTTCGATTACCCCGCTGCAAATGGACTTGACGCTATTCAGCCAGATGGAGAATGTGAACGCATGGCTGAAACCCTGAACTCCCGCGCCGGCATCGGCATGACCTCGGCGCGTACGCGCGGCCGCATGGTCGAACGTCTGCGCGAGCAGGGCATCAAGGACGAAATCGTGCTGGCGGCCATGGGCAGCGTACCGCGTCATCTGTTCGTCGATCAGGCGCTGGAATCGCGCGCCTACGAAGACACGGCATTGCCGATCGGATTCGGCCAAACCATTTCCAATCCCTATATCGTTGCGCGCATGGCCGAACTGGCCCGCCACGGCGAAAACGGCCACGGCCGTGAACTCGGACGCGTGCTGGAAATCGGCCTCGGCTGCGGCTACCAGGCTGCGGTGCTGGGCAAGTTGGCGCGCGAGGTGGTGTCGATGGAGCGCATCGCCGCGCTGGTGGGCAAAGCGCGCCCGCGCCTGCGTCAATTGCGCATCAACAACGTCAAACCCAAGCACGGCGACGGTATGACCGGTGCCCGCGATTTTGCGCCCTTCGACGCCATCGTGATTGCGGCCGCATTTGGGGAAGTGCCCTCCGATCTGTTGCCGCAACTGGCTGACGGCGGGCGTCTGGTCATGCCCCTTGGCAACGCCACACAGACGCTGTGCGTGATCGAACGACAAGGAGAGACCTTGACCGAATCGTTGCTGGAAGGCGTGAAGTTCGTGCCCTTGTTGCCGGGGGTGGCGTGATCGCGCTGTTTGGCATGGGGCGCATGCGAGCCGTTTGCCTGGGGATGAGCCTGCTGGGGCTGGCGGCCTGTACGTCGCCCGGCCCTGCACCCGTCAGCGACCGCAGTGCGAACCGGGCCGACACCTCGCGTGCCACCACCCCGCAAATTGCGCCCTCTACCAATGGCCTGCATACCGTGCAGCGCGGCGATACGTTGTATGCCATCGCCTTTGCCAATGGACTTGATTACCGCGAGATTGCCAGCTGGAACCAGCTTGATTCGGCGGACCGCATCATGATTGGTCAGGTTTTGCGACTGACCCCGCCCCCGGGCGCGGTTGAAACCATTCCGCTTGACGACCCGCGTGCGCTGAGTGCGCGTCCGCTGGCCGAGCCGACCTTGATCACCCAGCCACAAGCGGTGCTGCTGCCTTATACCGCGGCCAACTGGGCACAGGTCACGAGCGTGCGTCCGGTTGCGACCGTTGCTGCGGTTGTGACCTCTGCGACACCTTCCCCGACGTTGCCCGGCACAACCGTGACGGCATCCGTACCGGTCAAGCCGGCCGCGACCGTGGCGCCCGCTGCAACGGTGACCGCTCCTGCAGCAGCCAGTAGTGCAGCAGTCGGGAACTGGCTATGGCCCGCCGAAGGCATCCTGGCAGGACGCTTTGGTGCAGCCGGCGGCAAGGGTATCGATATCGTCGGGCAGCGCAATGCCCCGGTCCTGGCCGTGGCGTCCGGCAAGGTGGTTTACAGTGGCAGCGGATTGCGTGGTTATGGACAGCTGTTGATCGTCAAGCATGCGGGCGAATTTTTATCGGCGTACGCGCATAATGCGACGATCCTGGTCAAGGAAGGCGATATCGTCACCGCGGGCGAACGGATTGCCCTGATGGGCGATAGCGATGCCGATCGGGTAAAACTGCATTTTGAAATCCGTCGTTACGGAAAGCCGCTTGATCCCTTGAACTATCTGCCGGAGCGCTCATGAGCCGCAAACCCAGCGATGAATCGGAAGACCAGACGCCCGAAGAGGCAGAAACCGAACAGTCGTCTGTGGCGGACTCCAGTGATGAACTGGCATCGGCCATACTCGACGAACCTCAGGTCGACGTCACCCAGCTGTATCTGAACGAGATTGGCAAGGCGCCGCTGCTGACGGCGGCAGAGGAAGTGGCGCTGGCGCGGCTCATCGTGCAGGGCAATTTCGAAGCGCGCCAGACCATGATCGAACGCAATCTGCGGCTGGTGGTCAACATCGCCAAGCATTACGCCAATCGCGGACTGACCCTGCTCGATCTGGTGGAAGAGGGCAATCTCGGCCTGATCCACGCGCTGGAAAAATTCGATCCCGAGCGCGGCTTCCGATTCTCGACCTACGCCACCTGGTGGATCCGCCAGAACATCGAGCGCGCGATCATGAACCAGTCGCGCACCATTCGCCTGCCGGTGCACATCATCAAGGAACTCAATATCTACCTGCGCGCCAAGCGCCATCTGGAAACGCACGGGGTGACCGACGCCAGCGCCGACGACATCGCCGCGCTGACCGATCACCCGGTCGCGGACGTGCGTCGCATCATGCAATTGAACGAACGGGTCGCCTCGCTCGACGCGCCACTTGATGTCGATCCCACGCTGTCGCTGGGTGAAGCGATATCCGACGACAACGCCCACCTGCCGGACGACATGCTGCAGCTCGAGGAAATCGAGCACCACGTCCGCGAATGGATGACTCAGCTCAATGACAAGCAGCGCTGGGTGATCGAGCGCCGCTTTGGCCTCAACAACTGCGAGCCCTGCACGCTGGAAGATCTGGCGCTGGAGCTGCAGGTAACCCGCGAGCGCGTGCGGCAGATCCAGATGGAATCCTTGCGCATTCTGCGACAACTGTTGCGGCGCCGTGGCGTGTCGAAAGACGAACTGTTCTGACGCCATGCCGCAAGACATCGTGATCGACTGGTCACGGATCGACACCGTCTTTCTCGACATGGACGGCACCCTGCTCGATCTGCACTTCGACAATCATTTCTGGCTCGAGCACATGCCGCGCCGCTACGCCGAATATCACGGCCTCGCGCCGGACGTCGCACGTGCCCACCTGACTGCCCATTACGAACGCCATGCCGGCACGTTGAACTGGTATTGCCTCGATTTCTGGAGCAGCGAACTCGCGCTCGACATCGTGCAGTTGAAGGAAGAGGTCGCGCATCTGATTGCCGTGCGTCCGGACGTGCCCGCGTTCCTGCAGGCCGTCCGCGCATCGGGGCGGCGGGTGGTCATGGTCACCAACGCGCATCCCAAAAGCCTGGGCCTGAAAATGCGCGAGACCCGCATCGATGCCTATTTCGATGCGCTGATCTCGTCGCATCAAGTGGGCCTGCCCAAGGAGCATCCCGACTTCTGGCAGGGCCTGCAGGGGATCGAGCCGTTTGACAGTCAACGCACTCTGTTTGTGGATGACAGCCTGCCGGTATTGAAGAGCGCGCAGGCCTATGGGATGGCGCAGTTGCTGGCGGTGTGCAATCCGGATTCGAAGCAACCTGAAAAAGATTGCGGGGGGTTTATGGGGATTACGAGTTTTGGGGAGGTGATGCCGGACGCTTGAACAATGCATCGTTCAAGCTGAGGTTGTCGAAGGGCTGTAAATATTAGTGAAGGTTTTTGCCAGACCACTGACCGTTGGCCGGGGGTTGCCCGGCGGCAAGTTACTTTCTTTTGTCTCGCCAAAAGAAAGTAACCCAAGAAAAGGCGACCCCGCTCATCCCCGAAACCCCGAAAGTCGAACCTGCCGGGAGGGCGGCAAAGAACTCGCCCCGCTTATGTAATGCCATTTTATTTTTGTGAGCGGGGCTCAGACACCTTTGCCGCTGATCCACCCGGCAGGCTCGATTTTCGGCGGGGCTGAGAGGGGAGAACGTCAAAACCAGGGCGGCGGTGTCTGTACGTTTGCGATTACTATTTTGGCCTTGAGTATCTAGCGCATGACATCTGAAGCAGAAAAAGGTTGTATGAATAATGAAAGCAATCCCCTCTGATATCTTGCTCGATAACTTATCAGGTCCTAAACGCGGTAAAGAACCTTATCAAAGCTTCAAAGACGAGATTAGCTGGTCGCCCAAAGGCTCTTACTTCGTTCTCGCCTATACGATCGCTGAAGTAAGCATGCTTAATTATCTAGGGTGCCTGGCCTGGGGCTCAGTTCATGACGGCAAGACGAATATTCTCGGTAACCCACAAAAAATTTATGTAGGGTGGCAAACGGATTGGTGCATTTGGCTAAATGACGAGACCTTCGTGTTCAAGGTCGAGCACTATGATGGCAAGAAAACCCACATCCCATTAGTGGTAGTCAATATACAAGAAGGCTTTGCTGTCATCCCAAATACAAACAACACGTTCTCAAAGCCGTCACACCTGAGCAATTTCGTGGCTTCATTCATGATCAAAAACGCTGAAAGCCTATTAAAGGCAATTGAAGTTAGTTCTTAAAGAACTGGTTGTTTGAAATCAGGCGACTGATCGTTTCAGTGTGCCACGCCAAGCTTGTTTCCCCTCTCAGCCCAGCCGAAAATCGAACCTGTCGGGTGGATCAGCGGCAAAGGTGTTTGAGCCCCGCTCACAAAACAAATCAACGCTACAAAAGCGGGGCGAGTTCTTTGACGTCCACCCGGCAGGTTCTATTTTCGGGAATTCGGGGATGAGCGGGGTCGCTTTTTCTTTGGTCACTTTCTTTTGGCGAAACAAAAGAAAGTGACTAGCTACCGGGCTATCCCCGGCCAACGGTCAGCAGTCAGGCGCTAACCCTCGTCATACCCACTTGATCAAGCACGGTGTTTCCCGGATCCCGTTTGAAAAACTACCCCAGCGCCTTCCCCACCACCTCCCGCACGTCCCCCGACAGCGTCGAAATCTGATTCAACCCTTCCAGCGCCGCCCGGGCATGAGCCTGGCGCGCCGGGTCGAATTTCTGCCAGCGATCAAAGCAGCGTGCCAGCCGCGACGCGACCTGCGGATTGATGGGGTCGAGCAGGGTGATCTGCTCGGCCATGAAGCGGTAGCCGCTGCCATCTCCTGCGTGGAAGTGGCGATGGTTGCTGCCGAAGCCGCGCAATAGCGAATACACCTTGTTGGGGTTTTTGCGCGTGAAGGCGGGGTGGGTGGTGAGGCCTTGCACCGTGGCCAGGGTGTCGGGCAGGCGGCTGGTGGCCTGCACGGCCAGCCATTTGTCCACCACCAGCGCTTCGTGCTGCCAGCGCGCGTAAAACGCGGCCAGCGCGGTCTTGCCCGCTTCACCGGGCGTGTTGGCGAGCACGACGAGTGCGGCGAACTGGTCGGTCATGTTGTCGCTGCTGGCGAATTGCTCGATGGCCAGGGCCTGATGCGCGGGGCGGTCATCGCCTTCGTTGAGATAACCGAGGCACAGGTTGCGCAGGCGTCGCTGTCCCATGTCGGCCGGGTCGGGCTGGTAGGCGTGTTGCGGTGCGAGTTCGACGTAGCGGCGCGCAAATTCGGCTTCCAGTCCCATGCCAATGAAATGCGCCAGACCGCTGCGCGCCTGATACAACGCCTCGGGGTCGACCACCTCCATCTGTTCGGCGAGGGTGGCTTCGTTCGGCAGCGTCAGCACTTCGGCAACGAAGGCGGGATCGGCATTGGCGTCAATGAGCATGCGGCGGGCGGCGTCGAGCACGCTTTCCGGCCATGAGACGGCCTGCCCTTGGCTGATGCGCGCGGCCGCATTGAGGATCAGCTGGCCGAACAGGCGCTGGCCGGCCTCCCAGCGGTTGAAGGCATCGGCGTCGTGGGCCAGCAGGTGGATCAGTTCGGCTTCCGAGTAGGCGTACTCGAGTATCACCGGCGCGGAAAAATCGCGCAGCAGGGACGGCGTCGGTGCGGTGATGATGTGTTCGAACATGAAGCTTTGCTGCGGCTGGGTGAAGGGCAGCACGCGCGTGGTTGTGCCGCCGCCCAGGTCCATATCGCCGCCGTCCGCCGTCATCAGGCCGACGGCGAAGGGGATCAGGTAAGGCACCTTGTCCGGCTGGCCGGGCGTCGTGCCGCAGAAAGTATTCGTCCATGCCGCGCCGGAACCCGTCCTTGCCGATCAGGGTGCGGATCATGCGCACGACTTCGGCGCCCTTGTTGTAGACGGTGGCGGTGTAGAAGTTGTTGATTTCGGAATAGGTGGCGGGGCGGATCGGATGCGCCATCGGCCCCGCGTCCTCGGGGAATTGCGAGGCGCGCAACAGGCGCACTTCCTGGATGCGGCTGGTGGCCGGGTTGTGCAGGTCGGCGCCGAATTCCTGGTCGCGGAATACGGTGAGGCCTTCTTTCAGCGATAGCTGAAACCAGTCGCGGCAGGTGACGCGGTTGCCGGTCCAGTTGTGAAAATACTCGTGCGCGACGACGCGGTCGATGTTGATGAAGTCGGCATCGGTTGCGATGTCGGCGCGTGCCAGCACGTATTTGGTGTTGAAGATGTTCAGGCCCTTGTTTTCCATCGCGCCCATGTTGAAGTCGCCGACGGCGACGATCATGTAATGGTCGAGATCGCACTCGAGGCCGAAGGTCTGCTCGTCCCATGCCATGGATTTCTTCAGCGCGGCCATGGCGTGGTCACACTGGTCGAGCCGGCCCGGTTCGACGTAGATGGCCAATTGCACGTTGCGACCCGATGCGGTGCGATAGGTGTCGTGCAGTTCGTCAAGCTTGCCCGCGACCAGCGCAAACAGGTAGCAGGGTTTTTTGAACGGGTCTTCCCAGATGGCGTAGTGGCGGCCATCCGGCTCGTCGCCCTGGGCCACCGGGTTGCCGTTGGCGAGCAGCACCGGGAACGCGGCCTTGTCGGCATGCAGTGTGACGGTGTAACGCGCCATCACGTCGGGACGGTCGAGAAACCAGGTGATGCGGCGAAACCCTTGCGCTTCACATTGGGTGAAGTAGCCGTCCTGGCTGCGGAATAATCCCGACAACTGCGTGTTCTGGTCGGGCTGGATGCGCACCCGGGTTTCGAGCACGAACGAGTCGGGCAAATTGTTCAGCGCGAGGGCGGATTCGGTCAGCGTGTAATCGGTAGCGGCCAGCGGCGTGCCGTCGAGTTTGACCGACAGGGTGTCCAGGCTATCGCCGTCGAGTACCAGTTGTCCGTCACCTGGCGCTGCAGCGTTGCGCGTGCACGCCAGAATGGCGGTGACCACGGTGCCGTCGGCGCGGATGTCAACGTCGAGCTGAACGGTGTCGACATGGTAGGCGGGCGGGGTGTAGTCGCTTAACTGGATGGGTGC
>CAJDTZ010000032.1_pt1 | contig 33520 bp, 34 predicted proteins | sample 7390551 | NCBI WGS metagenome assembly CAJDTZ01 (sample SAMEA7055662, study PRJEB34461) | soil metagenome | biome: terrestrial ecosystem; feature: Peninsula; material: soil | place: Antarctica | collected 2016 | reverse complement strand
AAAATGGGGTCGCGGGTGCGCGAGCGCATGGAGCTGGAGCACCTGTTGCGTGACGCGCTGCAAAACGATCATTTCCGCCTGGTCTATCAACCGATCGTGGACATGAACAGTGGCAACATTGTGGCGATCGAAGCGCTGGTGCGCTGGTTGATGCCGGATGGGACCTTGCGCGCGCCCGGTGATTTCATCCAGGCGGCGGAAGACTCGGGTCTGATCCTGCCGCTAGGGGAGTGGGTCTTGCGTACGGCTTGCAGCCAGCTGAGTCGGTGGGTGGCTTCAGGGGCGGATTTGAGGGTGGCGGTGAATTTGTCCACGCACCAGTTTCAGGATCCCGTGAATTTGTCCACGCACCAGTTTCAGGATCCCGGCCTGCTGGAAAAAGTGATGTCGACCTTGCGCGAAACCGGGGTCGATGCTTCGCGTCTGGAACTGGAAGTAACCGAAAGCGCGGCCATGCTTGACCCGGAAGAAAGCATGAAGATTCTGGGTGCGTTGGCTGCGAGTGGCGTGCGGATAGCAATTGACGACTTTGGCACCGGCTATTCTTCCCTGGGCTATCTGAAGCGCATCCCGGCAAACACCATCAAGATCGACAAGACTTTTGTCGACGGTATCGGCAGTGACGAGCAGGATGCAACCATTGTGCGTGCCGTGACGGCGTTGGCCCGGGCGCTTGGAAAGGAGACGATCGCCGAAGGGATCGAAACCGAAGTGCAGTTCAATGCGATCCGAATGATGGGATGCGATTGTGCCCAGGGCTACTGGATCAGCCGGCCGCTGGAAACGGACGCACTGACCGCGTTGCTGGCGCGGAAGAGACCGCTGATTGATCTGCCACAAGCCGTTTCAGGACAAGCCGCAACCTGGATTCATTCGCCCGGCAAGCATTAGGAATCCAATCGATTGAAGGTGCCGAAGGGGGCAGGGGACCGGTCTTTTTATAGGCCTCCTTGGCTGATTGAGGACAAGTTCCGGGCTGTGCGGTTACTATCAAGTCCTATGGAATGGCCTCGACCCGAATTCCCCTATATTCAGAAAAGACACCGTGTCAGCCTGTTTTCGGCACGCCTGTGGTTGCGCCACATGCTGTTCTGGGGCGGGGCCGTGGGTGTCGGCCTGGCGGCTACCGCCTTTGCGCTGGGCAGCGACTACGCCCATTCGCTTTTCAAGAAAATGCTCACTTTTTCCGAGTGGCTGCCCTTGCTGGTGACGCCGTTGACACTGGCCGCGGTGGCCTTCATGACGCAACGCTACTTCAAGGGAGCGGAGGGCAGCGGCATTCCGCAGACCATTGCGGCGATTCGCATGCCGGAAGGCAGCAACCGCGACCGGGTGCTGTCGATGCGGCTGGCCGTGGCCAAGGTGCTGCTGACCTGTGTCGGCCTGCTGGGTGGCGCCAGCGTCGGCCGTGAAGGACCGACGGTCCAGATTGGCGCAGCCCTGCTGTACAACCTGCGCTGGCTGATTCGTTTTCCGCGCCACATGATGGAACGCGGGCTGATTATTGCCGGCGGCGGCGCCGGGGTGGCGGCAGCCTTCAACACGCCGCTGGCGGGGATCGTGTTCGCGATTGAGGAGATGGCCCGCTCGTTCGAGGAACGCTCCAGCGGCACCTTGCTGACGGCGGTCATCATCGCCGGTCTGGCTGCCGTGTATGTGCAGGGCAATTACACGTATTTCGGCGCCAGCCATGACGCGTTGCATGGCGCATCCGGCTGGCTGGGCGTGTTGCTGTGTGGCCTGGCGGGCGGGGTGCTGGGGGGCGGATTCAGCCGTCTGCTGCTGGCCTTTGCCAAGCACGGTCTGCCTGGGCGCATGGGGCAGTTCATGCAGGCTTATCCGGTGCGCTTCGCCGCTGTGTGCGGCCTGCTACTGGCCCTGATTGGCCTGGCATCCGGCAACGAGGTGTATGGCAGCGGCTACGAAGAAGCCAAGCATCTGCTGGAAGGTTCGGGTGAGGTGTCGGCAGAATATGGCTTGTGGAAGATGCTGGCGACCTTTGTCTCCTTCATCAGCGGCATTCCCGGCGGTTTGTTTGCGCCCAGCCTGTCGGCGGGCGCGGGGATAGGCCAGGGCGTGGCGAGCCTGGTGACCCAGGCCGATGCCGGCGCTCTGATCGTGATCGGCATGGCCGCCTATTTTGCCGGCGTGGTGCAGGCACCTATCACGGCCTTTGTCATCGTGATGGAAATGACCGACAACCACGACATGGTGGTGCCCCTGATGCTGGCGACGCTGCTGGCCACCGCCGTATCCCGCCTGATTTGCCCGCGGCCGCTGTACAAGGCGCTGGCGGACAACTATCTGGCGCGCGTTCGTCCCATCGCCTAGCGGGCATGGCGAGCTTGCTGGCGCCTGTCGCCCGTCCGGGCGAGCGTGCGCATTCTGAATCCTGTTCTGCCGGGAGGGCTTGTGACAATTCGATCCATATTGACGCTGGTGCTGGTGTGGGGCTTGCTGGGCTGCAGCCCGCTCACGCTGGACAACTACAACAAGATCACCATGGGCATGACGTATGACGACGTGACCCGGCTGATCGGCGCACCCGAACATTGCGACGATGTGATGGGGATACGCAGCTGTCAGTGGGGCGACGAGAAGCGCGGCGTCAATATGAACTTCGTCGCCGGCCAGGTTCTGCTTTTTTCATCCCACAACCTTCAGTGAAGTTGAGACTGCCTTGCGGGGCGAAGCACTAGAAAAGTGAAGGACGCACGGATGGATAACCCGACCCGAATCAACAGACTCAGGCAGACATTCGACGCAGCCTCGGCTGGCTATGACAGTCCCGCGCTGCGTTTTTTTGTGCATGCAGCCGACCATCTGGCCGAGCGCATGGGACTGGTGGGCGACGAGCACATTCTGGACGTGGCCTGCGGAACGGGAACAGTGTCGCTGGCCTGTGCCGAGCGGCTGAACACGGGACGGGTCACCGGTGTGGACATGTCACCCGGCATGCTGGGCAAGGCGCGGGCCAAGGTGCAGGCGCGGCAGTTGAACAATCTGGTGTTTCAGTGTGCGGAGCTGGAATCCATGGATTTTGCCGGCGAGGTTTTCGACGGTGCGTGTTGCGGTTTTGGCGTGTTTTTCCTGCCCGACATGGAAGCGGCCTTGAAGGCCATTGCACACCCTGTCAGGCCGGGCGGCGCCATCGGCATATCGAGCTTTACCGGCGAGGTGATGGAACCGTTGTCGACGGCCTTCATTGAGCGCATTCAGGGTTATGGCGTGGAGATTCCCCCCTTGTCGTGGAAGCGGCTGGACGAGGCCGCCAAGCATCGTGCGCTGTATGCGTCGGTCGGGATCGATCAGGTGGACACGCAGGCCGTGCAAGTGGGATATGACCTGACGGGCTTCGACCAATGGTGGGACATTCTCTGGTTCAGCGGTTTTCGCGGGCTGCTGAATCAGCTGTCGCCAGAGGATCTGGCGCAGTTCAGACTGGACCACCGGGCCGAGATCGAGAGTTGGTCGACCGATCGGGGTATCTGGCTGAATGTGGAAGTGCTGATCAGTGTGGGGCGTAAACCTGTCGCGCCATCGCTGGCTTAAAGGGGGGCCACCAGGCCGCTAAACCAGCGAAGGCCGGTTATGTTGGACGCGGGGAACAGGCGAGTACGGGATGGCTGTCCCCGGCGCCGTGACGAAGTATCACACCGCGTCAGGGAGGGCAGATGACGCAGCAACCGCAAGGCCTGGCCGACTGGGTCGACTTTTTTGGACGCGCTGATGTTCCGGTACTGCGCTGTACGGCGCAGGCCCTGGCGCGCTTGCAGGACGATCAGCGACTGCTCAATGCCAGCAGCATCGCCAGTGTGGTGACCGATGACCCGTTGATGACGGTCAAGCTGCTGCGCTATATGCAGACGCACAAGTCGCGCCATCAGCAGCAGGACCTGCTGGATGTGAAGCAGGCATTGCTCATGATGGGGCTGGACACTTTTTTTCGTGAGGTGCCGGCGAGCCCGATTGCGGAAGACCTGTTCCATGGCCATCCCGACGCGCTGGTCTACCTGTTGCTGACGGTTCGGCGCGCCCAGCGGTCAGCCAGTTACGCCACCGACTGGGCCGAGCGCATGCACGACATGCATGCGGAAGAAGTGAAGGTTTCAGCCTTGCTCACCCATGTCGCCGAAATGCTGATGTGGTGTTTCAATCCGCTCCCCATGCTCGACATTAGAAGGAAGCAGGCCGCCAATAAAACACGGCGCAGCAGCGAGGTGCAAGGGGAGGTTCTGGGCTTTTCCGGTTCGCAGCTGCAGCGTCAGCTGACGCTTGCCTGGCAACTGCCTGAATTGATGCTGGACCTGATGGACCCGGCGCAGGCGCAGGCGCCCCGGGTACGCACTATTACGCTGGCTGTCCGCCTGGCGCGCCATTCCGCCAATGGGTGGCAAGATGCCGCCCTGCCTGACGATTTTCGTGACATAGGCGCCTTGCTGCATATGGATCCGAACAAGGTGATGTCGCTGGTCAAGAGCGGTCCCGCCGCGAACCTGCGCTAGGAGCCTGTCGGACTTGAAGAATCGAAGCGAAAATTCGGCTGGTCGAGGCCAGATTTTGACGATTTTACCGGGCAATAGTTATTCTATTGCCCAAGAAATCGGCGAAATATGGATCGGACAGGCGGATTTGCAGCCGATTTCCTTCAAGTCCGACAGGCTCCTAGACAGGCGAGCGCTTGTCCCGCTGCGTAGGGGAAGCCACCTGTTTTCAGCATTCAATTGATGTGACCCACTCAAGGCTTGTCCCGGCAGGCCGATAGACAGAATGAGGGCCGCAAATGGCTTTCGTGCGAGAAGGGCGCGCGCCGGTTGGATGTATGCGTGGCGGGCAGCGATTCCTTCATCCATGGGCAAAAGTTCACACCGAGACTCAGGGGAGGAATGATGGCACCGCAACCGAAAAGCCTGGCAGAGTGGCTTGCTTTTTTGGGGCGGGCCGATGTCCCGGTGCTGCGACGCACTGCGCGTGATCTGGATCGTCTGTACGCCGATCAAAACCTTCTGAATGCCAGCAGCCTTGCCAATGTGGTCACCGACGATCCACTGATGACGGTGAAGTTGCTGCGCTACATGCAGGTGCACAAGCATCAGAGCCAGGCGTACGAACTGGTCGATGTGAAGCAGATGCTGCTGATGATGGGGTTGGATGCCTTTTTTCGTGCGGTGCCGGCGAAGCCGGTTGTCGAGGAACGGTTGCACGGTCATCTCGATGCGCTGGTCTGCCTGCTGCAAACGGTTCGGCGCGCGCAGCGCTCGGCGTTGTATGCATTCGACTGGGCGTTGCGCCTGCACGATCTGCATGCTGAAGAAGTGCTGGTGTCGGCGCTGCTCACCCATGTCGCTGAAATGCTGATGTGGTGCTTCAATCCCGAACAAATGCTCGACATCCGCAAGCGCCAGGCGGCCGACAGGACGCTACGCAGCGCCGATGTGCAACAGGCGGTGCTGGGGTTCACCGGAACGGAACTGCAGCGTCAGCTCACCATCGCGTGGAAACTGCCGGAATTGCTGCAGAACCTGCTGGACCCTGCGCTTTCACGTTCCCCGCGGGTCCGCAATGTGACGCTGGCAGTCAATCTGGCGCGCCATTCCGCCGAGGGTTGGGACAATGCCGCCCTGCCGGACGATTACGCCGAGATCGCGGCATTGCTGCGGATGGAGCCGGAAAGGGTGATGGCGCTGGTCAAGGCTGGCCCCGTGAACGAGCGCCCGCAGGGGTAATTGCCTGCCGGCTTGTTCAGGGTGCGCCGGAACTTACGCCGGCTTGGGAATGACGGTTTTTTCCAGCGCGCCGGCAATCTGGGCGATGGCCTGGCCGGCCGGGCAGCCGGGCGTGGCCTGCATCATCAACTGGCGCCGCATGATGGCCTGTCGCACTTCGGGATCGACGGGAATGTCGCCCAGGTGAATCAGCCGGATGGGGCTGTCGGGGTCGATGGCGACGAAGCGGTCGAGAACCTGTTGCAGCTGATTGGTAATGGCCTGTCCGGAACCCGGGCGTGTGGCCTGGTTGACGATCACGCGCACGGTTTGCCGCTTTTGCTGCCCGACCAGCACCTTGATCGTGGCATAGGCGTCGGTGAGCGAAGTTGGTTCGGGGGTGGCCACCATCAGCACTTCGGATGCCAGTGAAACGGCGAACAGCACGACATCTGAAATGCCCGCGCCGGTATCCAGCAGCACCACATCGTAACGCGGCACCAGACTGCTCACGATGCGCAGAAACTCGTCGCGCACGCTGGATGTCAGGCGCGAATACTCCACCATGCCGGAGCCGGCAAGCAGCACGGAAAACCCGCCCGGCGCCGGCAGAATGGCTTCTTCCAACGCCGCCTTGCCGGTGAATACGTCGTGCAGCGTGATCTTGGGATGCAGGTTGAGCACCACGTCGAGATTGGCGAGACCCAGATCGGCATCGAGCACCAGCACCTTGTGGCCGCGTTTGGCCAGGGCCGCGGCGAGATTGGCGGAAACGAAGGTTTTGCCAACACCACCCTTGCCGCTGGTGACGGCAAGCACCTTGCCGAGTGGCTTCAGGGGCAGCTTGGTCAGATCCGGATTGACCGCCATGGAGGGTGCGTCGTTCATGTGTGTGCTCGCTTGATGGCGTCGCCTGGCGCAGCAGGAGGCGCGTCAACCGCTTGGGTGTCAGTTGGGGTGATCTCTTCCAGCGCGAGGTGGCTGAACAACAGCCCCTTTTCCTCTGCGCTGACCGAGGGGTCGAGAGGAAGATCCATGCAAACCTGGTTACGACCTTCAGATTTGGCGCGATAAAGCTGCAGATCGGCGCGCTCGATCCACAAGTCGGCGGTGGAGCGCACCCATTCCGGCGCAAAGGCGCCGCCGATACTGATCGTGATCTGGATGTCGAGAACCGGGGAGACAGGGATCGAGAGTGCAGCAATGGCCTTGCGTATCCGTTCGGCGACATTGTGCCCGCACAGCGGGCGGCAGCCAGGCATGATCACGGCGAATTCTTCGCCGCCGAAGCGGGCAACGGTATCCATGGGGCGCACGCAGCGTGCCAGACAACTGGCAACCTCGCGCAGTACCTGGTCGCCCGCCCGGTGCCCATGTTGGTCATTGACGGATTTGAAGTGGTCGAGGTCCAGTAACAGCAACAGCATGGATTCGCCAGAGCGGGCGACGCCATCGATTGAGCGATCAAGTGCTGCGCGAAAACTCCGGCGGTTGCCCAGGCCCGTCAGAGGGTCCTTGAGGGACAGTTCGCACAGGCCATCGATTACACGCTGCAGGTAGTCGGTGGCGGATTCGTCGACTGTTTGCTGGCTGGTTTTTGCATCGTGATGGAGCAAGGCACGCGCATCGTCGAGCAGCAGGTCTTGCAGTTTGATCTGAGGGGGCGCGTTCGAGGAAGACACTACGGGCTTTGAACACCTGATGATTTATGCAAGGAGCACATCGACCTTTGCCGCGAGTATGGGAGTATTTCCCCCATTGATCAAGCGCGGACAGGCCAATTTTGGGCGCTTCCTTGCACCGCGCTTGTTCATCAAGCGTGATGGAAGAACAGTGTGGTGGGTGACTGGGGAAGGCAACGCATTCAGCATTCAGCAACGGGCGCTGAATGAGCCAGCCACGAATGCGTGGGACCTGAGGGGAGGGTGAAAGCGGACGACGATCGGGTCAGCCCGCTCCCGACCGGGTCAGGCTACGCTTCCGAAGCTGCTGTCGGTCGCTATGAAGGGCGCTTTCAAACCGGCCAGCCGGCACGTCTGGGCGATGGGGCCGCCAGGAAACAGGGTGTATAGAAACTTCAGGCCGCCCTGCGGGTGGAAATGTTCATCCAGCGCATCGTGCAAGGCACGGAGATTGATGGTCGTTTCATCTTCATGGTTGGCGTAATAACGCTGCATGGCGCGGATGGCTTCCCAGTGTTCCTCAATGAGCTTGAGACCCTCTTTTCGTGCAGTTGCCTGTGCCTCTTCACGGGTCCAGCCCAACGGCGCAAACGGAAATTTTGGGTCGGTTGGGCGCGCCTGGATCAGTTTGTTGATGTCGGTCGATGTGTGCAGCATGGTCAATCTCCTCGGATACATTTGATCAGTTAAAAATAGTTCAGCAACGCCGCAGATTCAAGTGTGAATGCGGCTGGATGTGACGCGGAGTGAGGGTGCGGCAATACCGGCACCACGGCCGTTGCCGACCTTGCCGGTTTGCGAGTGTGGGGGGAGGCGGATGCGTGGTCCGGAATGCCCGCGACAGGCGGCGTGTACGTACTAAACTGATTTCATCCGTGTGATGCATAAGGAGTGCCATGAAGAAACGCGCGTACAGCCTGGCCAGGGTGTATGGGCTGCTGGAGCCGGGCCCGGTGGTGCTGATGACGACCGCCCGCAAAGGTCAGGCCAACATCATGACGCTGTCGTGGCACACCATGATGGAATTTGAGCCGCCCCTGCTGGGGTGCGTGATCAGCGGCCGCAATGCTTCATTTGATACCCTGAAGACAACACGGGAATGCGTGATCAATATTCCGACGCTGGAACTGGCGAAGCAGGTGGTAGGCATCGGCAACTGCTCCGGTGCCGAAGTCGACAAGTTCGCCCGGTTCGGTCTCACACCCGTTGCCGCCTCTGTGGTGCAAGCACCCTTGATTGAAGAGTGCTATGCCAGCATTGAATGTCGGATTGCCGATACACGGCTGGTGAATCGGTACAATTTTTTTATCCTGGAAGGGATCGGGGCGTGGGTCGATACCAGCGTCAAAAATCCGCAAACATTGCACCATCGTGGCCACGGCATTTTCGCCGTGGCCGGAGATGCCATCAAACTGCGTTCCAGAATGAAATAGGCGAATCACAATTGTTTACCCGGTATGAAAGCGTCTGGATTGGGTTTCTTGGCCATAGTTGATAGCACTGATTATCAGTGCAGTTTTTTAACCTGAAGGGAGTCAAGATGAGCATTGCAAAAACCATTGAAATTTCGGCAAGTTCTAAAAAAGGATTTGAAGACGCGATCAAGCAAGGCGTCGCAAAGGCATCCGAGTCACTGCAAAATGTCACCGGCGCATGGGTCATGGACCAGAGCGTGAAAGTGACCAAAGGGAAGGTTGTCGAATACACGGTCAGGATGAAGCTGACCTTTATCCTGAAGTAAGCCTGTGGTGAAGGCCTGGGCCTGCCCGTATGCCGGCCCAGGCGAATTCGCATGTGGGGCGGGGTCTGCCTGAAGAGCCCTTTCGTCTGCAGTGGAGACCTTTTTTGCGGGTTGGGCTGTTAATTCCATTGGCTTGTTACGTAACCCGCAATCGTATTGAAGTCGCATAATGCGCCCTGCGTTTTGGCCGCTGCAGCGGCAGATTGAATTCATGCCGACTCTTCCCTACTGGCGCCTGTCCGGTTTCTATTTCTTTTACTTTGCCTTTGTCGGCGCGATGTCGCCATTCTGGGGGTTGTACCTGCAGTCGCTGGCGTTCAACGCCGTCCAGATCGGTGTGTTGATGTCGCTGCTGCAGGTGATGCGGATATTCGCGCCCAATATCTGGGGTCATATCGCTGATCGCACCGGCCGCCGAACGCCTATCGTGCAGGTGGCGGCGCTGGGCAGCGTGCTGGTGTTTGCCGGCGTGTTTGTCAGCGATCAGTTCTGGTGGCTGTTTGCCGTGATGGCGGCGCTGAGCTTTTTCTGGAGCGCTTCGCTACCGCTGGTCGAGGCGATGACGCTGTCGCACCTGGGCGATCGCACGGATTCCTACGGGCGCATTCGCTTGTGGGGCTCGGTCGGTTTCATTCTGATGGTGGTGGGGCTGGGCTACGCCTTTGATAGCGTGTCGATACGATGGTTGCCGTGGGCAGTGCTGGCCGTGATGCTGGGAATCGTCGCATTTGCGCGGGTGATTCCAGAAGCGGACATCCTGCCGCATGCCAGCGACCATCATTCGGTGTGGGATATCGTCAGGCGGCCCGAGGTGGCCTCGCTGCTGGCCGCCTGCATGCTGATGGCGGTGACGCACGGGCCGTATTACACCTTTTATTCGATCTATCTGGTCGACCACGGCTACGACAAGTCCACGGTGGGTTGGTTGTGGGCGCTGGGCGTGTTGTGCGAAATCGGCATTTTCCTGATCATCCCGCGCATCTTCGCGCAGGTGACGCCGCGCCGCCTGATCCTGGCCAGTTTCGCGCTGGCGGTGCTGCGCTTTCTGATCATTGCCTGGGGGGTGGAGTCGGCCTGGCTGGTGTGGGGCGCGCAGACCCTGCACGCCTTCACCTTCGGCACCTACCACGCCGCCGCGGTGGCGCTGATTCATCAGCATTTTCGCGGACGCCATCAGGCGCGCGGGCAGGCGTTGTACACCAGTCTGTCGTATGGCGTGGGCGGCACCATCGGCGGACTGGCCAGCGGCATTACCTGGGAAGGGTTGGGATCGGCGTGGACCTTCACCCTGGCGGCCCTGAGTGCAGCGCTGGCGTGGGGGGTGTATGCCCGCTGGGGTCAAACAAAAACCGTGCCTGCACCCGGCAAGCTATGAAATAATTGCTCTTTCGCCCAAATTGCCAGTTCCTATGTCCGGCCAGACCCTGTTTCAAAAATTGTGGGACGCACACGTGGTGCATGTCGAGGATGACGGCACTACGCTGCTTTACATCGACCGTCACCTGCTGCACGAAGTCACCAGCCCGCAAGCGTTCGAAGGCCTGAAGTTGGCCCATCGCACCCCGCGCCGAACCGATGCGGCGATAGCCGTGCCCGATCACAACGTGCCCACCACCGACCGCTCACAGGGCATCGTCGATGCGGTGTCGCGCCTGCAAGTGGAAACCCTCGATGCCAACTGCGCCGAATTCGGCATCACCGAATTCAAGATGGACGATATCCGCCAGGGCATCGTGCACGTCATCGGCCCCGAAGAAGGCCTGACCCTGCCGGGCATGACCGTGGTGTGCGGCGATTCGCACACGTCTACCCATGGCGCGTTCGGCGCGCTGGCGTTTGGCATCGGCACCTCGGAAGTCGAGCACGTGCTGGCCACGCAATGCCTGTGGCAGAAACCATCGAAAACCATGCTGGTCAAAGTGGAAGGCGAACTGGGCAAGGGTGTGACAGCCAAGGACATCGCGCTGGCCATCATCGGTGAAATTGGTACCGCAGGCGGCACCGGCTATGCGCTGGAGTTTGGCGGTTCGGCGATACGCGCGCTGACGATGGAAGGTCGCATGACGCTGTGCAACATGGCGATCGAGGCCGGTGCGCGCGCCGGCATGGTGGCCGTCGACGCCACCACCATCGACTACGTCAAGGATCGCCCCTATTCGCCCAAGGGCGCAGCGTGGGCGCAGGCGGTGGCGTGGTGGAACACCTTGCACTCGGACGCCGACGCGGTCTTTGATCGCGTGATCGAACTTGACGCCGCACAAATCGAACCGCAAGTCACCTGGGGCACCTCGCCCGAGATGGTGACGACCATCAATGGCCGTGTGCCCAATCCGGCCGACGCGCAAAGCGAGGTCAAGCAGCATGACTGGACGCGCGCACTTGAATACATGGGCCTGCAAGGCGGCACGCCGATCGCCGAGATTGCGGTTGACAAGGTGTTCATCGGTTCCTGCACCAACTCGCGGATCGAGGATATTCGCGCCGCGGCCAGCGTGGCCCAGGGTCGCAAGGTGGCCGCCAACGTCAAGCTGGCGATGGTGGTGCCCGGTTCCGGCTTGGTCAAACAGCAGGCCGAGGCCGAAGGGCTGGACAAGATATTCATCGCGGCGGGATTCGAATGGCGTGAGCCGGGCTGCTCGATGTGCCTGGCCATGAACGCTGACCGGCTGGAGCCGGGCGAGCGTTGTGCCTCAACCTCGAACCGCAACTTCGAAGGGCGGCAGGGGCAGGGCGGCCGCACCCATCTGGTCAGCCCGGCGATGGCCGCCGCTGCCGCGTGTGCCGGACATTTCGTCGATGTGCGCAAGCTATGAGGAGTGTCACGATGAAGAAGCTATACATGCTGCTGTTGCTGGGTTTGGTTGTTGGACAACCCGCACTCGCGGAAGAAGGTGTCGCCCAGAAAATTGGCAACGGCATCAAGAAAGGCGGTGAGGCAGCGGGGAACGGAATTGAAAAGGGAATCGAGGCCACCGAAAAGGGATTGAAGAAAGGTGCAGCCGCGACCGGAAAAGGACTGGAGACAGCGGGCCAGTGGATCGAAAAGAAAGCGCACGGCGACAAGGGCGACAAGTAGGAAAAGGCAAATAATGTATAAATTCACAGTACTGGATGGATTGGTCGTGCCACTGGATCGCGCCAACGTCGATACCGACGCCATCATCCCCAAGCAGTTTCTGAAGTCGATCAAGCGCGCCGGTTTCGGCCCCAACCTGTTCGACGAATGGCGTTATCTCGATCACGGCGAGCCGGGCAAGTCGAATCATGACCGCCCGCTCAATACCGCATTCGTGCTGAACCAGCCGCGCTATCAGGGGGCCTCCGTGCTGCTGGCGCGCGAGAACTTCGGTTGCGGCTCCAGCCGTGAGCACGCGCCGTGGGCGCTGGAAGACTATGGTGTGCGGGCCATCATCGCGCCCAGCTTTGCCGACATCTTTTACAACAACTGCTTCAAGAATGGCATTCTGCCGATCGTGCTCGATGCTGAAGTGGTCGATCACCTGTTCAGCGAGTGCGAATCCAACGAGGGCTATGCGCTGACGGTGGATCTGGACAAACAGACCGTCTCGACCCCAACGGGTGACGAGATTGCGTTTGAGGTGGACGCGGGGCGCAAGCACCGGCTGCTGAACGGACTCGATGATATCGGTCTGACGCTGTTGCAGGCCGACAAGATCAATGCGTATGAAGCGCGGCGCAAACTGGACGCGCCGTGGTTATTTGGTGGATCAGACAAATGAAGATAGCAGTATTGCCGGGTGACGGCATCGGACCGGAAATTGTCGCGCAGGCGGTCAAGGTTCTGGATGTGTTGAAAACCGAAGGCGCGAAAATCGAAATGGAAACGGCGCCTATCGGCGGCGCCGGCTACGATGCTGCGGGCGATCCGCTGCCGGACGCCACGCTCAAGCTCGCTCGCGAAGCCGATGCGGTGCTGCTTGGCGCCGTCGGCGGCCTGCAGTACGACTCGCTCGACCGGCCGCTGCGGCCCGAGCGCGGCCTGTTGCGCATCCGCAAGGAACTCAACCTGTTCGCCAACCTGCGGCCCGCATTGCTGTATCCCGAACTGGCCTCCGCGTCGTCGCTGAAGCCGGAGGTGGTGTCCGGCCTCGATCTGATGATCGTGCGCGAACTGACCGGCGATGTGTACTTTGGTCAGCCGCGTGGTATTGAAATTCGAAATGGCGAACGCGTCGGCTTCAACACCATGCTATATGCCGAATCCGAAGTGCGCCGGGTGGCGCATGTGGCGTTTGGCATTGCGATGAAGCGCGGCAGGAAGCTGTGCTCGGTCGAAAAGGCCAACGTGCTGGAATGCTCGGAGTTGTGGAAGGAAGTGATGATCGAGGTGTCGAAAGACTATCCCGAGGTTGCGCTGTCCCACATGTATGTGGATAACGCAGCGATGCAGCTGATTCGCGCGCCGAAGCAGTTCGACACCATGGTGACCGGCAATATTTTCGGCGACATCCTGTCCGATGCCGCTTCGATGCTGTCCGGCTCGATCGGTATGCTGCCGTCGGCTTCGCTGGACGAACACAACAAAGGCATGTACGAGCCGATCCATGGCTCGGCGCCCGATATCGCCGGCAAGAACATGGCGAATCCGCTGGCGACGATTCTGTCGGTGGCGATGATGTACCGTTACACCTTTGCCGATCTGACGACCGCCGACCGCATCGAGAACGCGGTCAAGCAGGTGATTTCGCGAGGCTACCGGACCAGCGACATCTGGACCGAAGGCACGCAGAAGGTGTCATGCAGCGAGATGGGCGATGCGGTGGTGAAAGCGCTATAAATACGATGCGAACAGCCGGAATGGCTTCGCGAACAGGTTTCTGGAGACAAACATGATGAAAGTAGGGTTGGTCGGCTGGCGCGGGATGGTGGGCTCCGTGCTGATGGGACGCATGCTGGAAGAACACGATTTCGACCACATCGATCCGGTGTTTTTCACGACCTCCAATGTGGGCGGCAAGGGCCCCGATATTGGCCGCGACGTGGCGCCGCTGAAGGATGCCAGCAGCATCGACGACCTGAAACTGTGCGACACCATCATCACCTGCCAGGGCGGCGACTACACCAAGGCGGTGTATCCGAAGCTGCGCGCAGCCGGCTGGAACGGCTACTGGATCGACGCGGCCTCGACGCTGCGCATGAAGGACGAGGCCATCATCATTCTCGACCCGGTCAACAAGAACGTCATCCAGGACGGCATCAGCAACGGCGTCAAGACCTATGTAGGCGGCAACTGCACGGTGTCGTTGATGCTGATGGCGATGGGCGGGCTGTTCGACGCCGGGCTGGTGGAATGGGTGTCGCCGATGACCTATCAGGCCGCTTCCGGCGCCGGTGCGCGCAACATGCGTGAGCTGATCCAGCAGATGGGCGCGGTGCATGGCGAAGTCAAGAATCTGCTCGACGACCCGGCCTCCGCCATCCTCGAAATCGACCGCAAGGTGGCCGATTTCATTCGCTCCGACCGCTATCCGGTCGAGGCCTGGCCGGTGCCGCTGGCCGGCAACCTGATTCCGTGGATCGACGTGGCGCTTGAATCCGGTCAGTCCAAGGAAGAATGGAAAGCCCAGGTCGAAGCCAACAAGATCATGCGCCGTAGCGACAACCCAATTCCGATCGATGGCCTGTGCGTGCGGGTGGGCGCAATGCGCTGCCATTCGCAGGCGCTGACCATCAAATTGACCAAGGACGTGCCGCTTGCCGATATAAACGACTTGATTGCCGCCCATAATCAGTGGGTCAAGGTGGTGCCGAACGACCGCGAGCTCACCATGCGCGAACTGACGCCGGCCGCCGTGACGGGCACGCTCATGGTGCCGATTGGCCGTATGCGCAAACTCAACATGGGGCCGCAGTACCTGACCGCATTCACAGTGGGTGATCAGCTCCTGTGGGGCGCAGCAGAACCGCTGCGTCGCATGTTGCGGATTCTGCTGGAAGCCTGAATCAATCGAACTATGTAAAAAAGATGGGGGCTGGTGCGGTTTATGCTCTAAAGATTGCGCTTGATGAGCCGTCAATAATGGCGTCAAGGATTCAACAGTCCCGCCAGACGGGACGAATGGGAGATACGGGATGAAATTGAAGCGATTCACCACCCAACTGGTGGCCGCAGGGCTGATTGCAGTACCAATGATGGCGCATGCAGCCGGGTTGGGTAAGTTGTCGATCACATCAGCGCTGGGTCAGCCGCTCAAGGCGGAAATCGAGCTATTCGCGGCGGACAAGGCCGAGCTGGACAGCCTGTCGGCCACGCTGGCTTCCGATCAGGCGTTTCGCGATGCACGTGTGAGTTTTGCTCCGGTGCTGTCTTCCCTGCGCTTTACGGTAGAAAAAAGGCCTAATGGCGCGGCCGTGCTGAAAGTCAGCTCCAGCCGCCCGGTGACCGACCCTTTCATCGACATGCTGGTTGAGTTGAACTGGCCGTCCGGACGACTGGTGCGTGAATACACCATGCTGCTCGATCCGCCCGGCATGGCTGCACCGCAATCCGTCGCGCCAGTGACGGTTGCCGTGCCCCCCCGGGCACCTGCTGCCAAGCCCTCTCCCGTGCCGGCAGCACCGGTCGCTGCCGAGGCTGCTGTTGCCGCCAAGGCGCCGGCTGCAGCCAAAGCCCCTGCCAAAGCGCCGGCGAAGGCTCCGCAACCCGCTGAAGCTGCGCCGAACAAGGTGCTGGTCAAGCGTGGCGACACACTGAGTGCAATTGCCAGTCGCGTGCAACCCGCAGGCGTAAGCCTGGAGCAGACGCTGCTGGGGCTGTATCGCGAGAATGCCCAGGCTTTCGAAGGCAATATGAATCGTCTCAAGGCAGGCAAGACGCTCAACGTGCCGTCGGCAGAAAGCGTGGCGGCCATCTCCAGACAGGAAGCGGTACGCGAACTCAAGTTGCAGGCTGCCGACTGGCGTGCCTATCGGCAGAAGCTGTCTGGTGCGGTGAGCGGTGCACCCGAAGCCAAGGCCGCCCAAGGTCAGGCCAGCAGCGGCAAGATTACGCCCAAAGTTGAAGACCAGGCCAAGCCGGCGTCGGCAGCTCCGCAGGATGTCCTGAAATTGTCCAAGGCTGCAGCTGCCGCAACGGCGGCCAAGGCCGACGAATCCCGCGCGCTGCAGGAAAAACTGCGCGCACAGGAAGAAGACGCGGCTGCGAGCAAAAAGGCACTGCAGGAATCGGGCAAGCGCGTAGCCATGCTTGAAAACCAGATCGAGGAATTGCAGAAGCTGGCCAAGATGCAGGAAACGGCAAAAAGCGAGACGCCCGCTCCTGCCCCCGAAGCAGCCAAACCCGTCCCTGAGGCTGCCAAGCCCGCAGCTGAAGCAGTCAAACCAGCGCCTGTTGTGCCAGTCGTCGAGGCGCCGGCTGTCAGTCCCGAATCCGCCGAGAACTGGTATGCCCCGTTGCTTGCCAACCCGATTTACTGGGGAGGCGGGCTTGCAGCACTGGGGCTGGGCGGGGTGCTGTGGTGGATGATGGCTAGCGGCAGTCGTCGTCGCAAAACCACGGGCGTTACGCTGGAAGACAGCATCATGAGCGGAACCGGTGACGTGCGTCCGAATTCGGTCATGGGTGCTGCGTCGGGAGGCAGCATCAATACCGGTGACACCTCTTTCCTCACCGATTTCAGCCAGGCGGGACTGGGCACGATCGATACCCATGATGTCGATCCTATCGCCGAGGCCGAGGTGTACATGGCCTATGGCCGCGATGCGCAGGCTGAAGAAATTCTCAAGGAAGCCATCAGCAAGGAGCCGGATCGCCATGAAATCCGCTCCAAATTGCTGGAAATTTATGCAGCGCGCCAGAACAGCACGGCGTTTGCAACGGTCGCGGGCGAACTGTATGCCGCACTCGGCAGCAAATCCAGCCCGTTATGGGACAAGGCCTGTGAAATGGGCCGTGCCATCGACCCGACCAACCCGCTGTATGGCGGTGTGCAGTCGGATACGTCTCCGGCAGCTGCCGCGGCAACCGTGGCCGCGACTACCGCGGTGTCGGGTGGGGCAATAGCGTTCGAGGAGCACACGCCCGAGCCCGAGGCGGCTGTCGAATCCGAAGCGCCTGTTGAGTCCGGGATTAAGGTGGACGCTGACATCGAGCCCGTTGCCGAAGCCGGGCAGCACAGCTCGATGATGGAGTTTGAATCAGCGGGCCAGGTGGCTGATTTTGATATCCAGCACGATGAGATTGCCGTAGCCAAGACGGATCCGTTGGACAAGGATACCCAGAGCCTCGACTTCGAACTGCCGGATATGGATCTGCCTGCAGACGCTGAAGATACGCTGTCGCTGGACCTGGGGCTGGATGAAGACAATGGCCCGGACAGCAAATTCGATTTCAGCGGTCTCGATCTCGACCTCGGTGACGGCGGTGGTGGCAGCGAACTTGAACTCGACGAAGTCGGGACCAAGCTCGACCTGGCCCGAGCCTATGTGGAAATGGGTGACAAGGAAGGCGCGCGCGAAATTCTTTCCGAAGTTCTGTCGGAAGGCAGCGACAAACAAAAAGCCGATGCGAAAGGCTTGATGGGTTCGCTTGGCTAGATCGCTCCATCCGGCCGCCCGCATCCTGTTGTGGTGCGGGTGGGCAGTGGCGGTTGAACGCGCTGCCTTGCCCCAACTCACTTTTCTGGCCGTCGTCACCGCGACGGCCTTTCTGTTTGCGCCTGTCCGCCACGAAAGTTGGCGCCTGCTGCGCCGCACACGCTGGCTGATGGCGGTGCTGCTGCTCACCTATGCGTACACCTTGCCGGGTGTGATGGTATGGCCTGCACTGGGTTGGGCCAGCCCGACGCTGGAAGGCGCGCAGCAAGGTGCGGTGCGGGTGGGCCGGCTGGCCCTGATGCTGGTCGGGCTGGCCGGATTACTGGCGTATATGGCCCGCCCGCGGCTGATATACGGGCTGTATGTGCTGGCTTGCCCGCTAGCCTGGCTGGGATTCGATCGGCGCGCCTTTGCCGTGCGTTTGGGCCTGACCCTGGATTACGTCGACCGGACGGTTAAGCCGGCGCGCTGGCTGGAGGCGCTGCGCGCACCCCTGCCAGACGATGCGAGTCCCACCTGCTACACGCTCAACGCCGAACGCTGGCATGTGCGTGATAGCGCCGTCATACTGGCAGGCCTGCTTGGGGTGTGGGCCGTGTTGATATGAGGCCGTTTGAAGAATGAAACCGCTTAAATGAGAATCGCGTTGGGGCTGGAATATTGCGGGGTTGGGTTTTGTGGCTGGCAGTCGCAGTTGCAGGGGTGCGGCGTACAGGATGCACTGGAAGCCGCGGTGTCCATCATCGCCGGTCAACCCATACGCGTCATTGCGGCCGGCCGCACCGACACCGGTGTCCATGCGGCGCAGCAGGTGGTGCATTTCGACCCATCCGTTTCGCGCCCGCTGACAGCCTGGGTGCGCGGCGTCAACAGCCATTTGCCGCCCGGTATCTCGGTTTTGTGGGCACGTGAAGTGAGCGATGATTTCCATGCGCGATTTTCAGCCAATCAGCGCGGCTATCGTTATGTGCTGATGAATCATCCGGTGCGCCCGGGTCTCAATCACGGACTGATCGGCTGGTTTCATCGCCCGCTGGATGAACATGCCATGAATCAGGCGGCAGCAGACCTGATCGGCAAGCATGACTTTTCCGCTTTTCGGGCCGCCGCATGCCAGGCCAAATCCCCGGTCAAGGAATTGCGGCGGCTCACCATCGAGCGTCGCGGCGATTATCTGATGTGCGATTTTCTTGCCGACGGATTTCTGCATCACATGGTGCGCAATCTCATGGGCTGCCTGATCCAGATCGGCGCGGGCGCCCAGCCGCCTGGCTGGGCGCAGCAGACCCTGGCAGGCCGCGACCGCACCTTTGCCGCACCGACCTTCGACGCATCCGGGTTGTATCTCACCCACATCCGGTATCCTGCGCACTTTGCCTTGCCGGAAACCTCTGAACGATGGCAGTTCGCGTAAAAATTTGCGGCATCACCCGCTTGCAGGATCTGCACGCTGCCTGCCACGCCGGGGCGGATGCGCTGGGTTTCGTGTTCTACGAAAAAAGCCCGCGCCACGTAACGGCCGAAGCGGCCGCGGCGCTGGTTCGGGCGCTGCCGCCTTTCGTGCAATCGGTGGGCTTGTTCGTGAATGCCGCGCCGGCATTCATCGAATCCGTGTTGCAAATCGTGCCGCTCGACGTGTTGCAGTTCCACGGCGACGAGTCGCCCGCCGAGTGCGAACGCTATGGCCGGCCCTACATCAAGGCGGTACGCGTGAATCAGGATACGGATTTGCTAAAATGCGCGGCTGACTTCGATGCCGCGCGTGGTTTGTTGCTCGACGCCTGCGTGCCCGGTGTGCCGGGCGGTACGGGAGAGAACTTCGACTGGCGCCTGATCCCGGCGAATCTGCCCATGCCGATCGTGTTGTCGGGGGGGCTCACGCCGGAAAATATTGCCGAAGCCATCCAGCAGGTTCGACCCTGGGCGGTGGACGTGTCTTCTGGTGTTGAAATTTCAAAAGGCATCAAGGACCCGACTAAAATTGCGCAGTTCATTGCGAAAGCGAAAGCGGGATCCTAGAAACCGCAGTTGACCGCTCATGGCATTTTGGAATTACCTATGAATATTGATTTACCTGTCTCCGGTTTCGTTTTTTGCCACGCTGAGCCCGCTATGCGCCCGCTGGCACGCTTGGCTGCGCGCCTGCCTTTGGCACTCGTCGTTGCAGGCCCCGGCCTGCCGCCTCCTCGCTTCGTGGCATTCACACAACCAAGCGCACCATCAAGCGCATCCAACTGCGGTTCCTAGGATGATGAAATTGACTGACCTTCCGGATTCCCACGGCCACTTTGGTCCTTATGGCGGCATCTTTGTCGCCGAAACGCTGATGGCAGCGCTGGAAGAACTGCGCGTCGAGTACGACAAGGCGCGCAATGATCCTGACTTCATGGCCGAGTTCGAATACGAACTGAAGCACTATGTGGGCCGTCCCAGCCCGGTCTATCACGCCAAGCGATTGAGCGAGCAGTATGGCGGCGCGCAGATCTACCTCAAGCGCGAAGACCTCAACCACACCGGCGCGCACAAGATCAACAACACCATCGGCCAGGCGCTGCTGGCACGGCGCATGGGCAAGAAGCGTGTGATTGCCGAAACCGGCGCGGGCCAGCACGGTGTCGCCTCGGCTACCGTGGCCGCGCGCTATGGCATGGAATGCGTGGTCTACATGGGCGCCGAGGACGTCGCCCGCCAGTCGCCCAACGTCTTCCGCATGAAGTTGCTGGGCGCCACCGTGGTGCCGGTGTCGTCGGGTTCGAAGACACTGAGCGATGCGCGACTGGGTCACCAACGTCGAATCGACGTTCTACATTCTGGGCACGGCGGCCGGTCCGCATCCCTATCCGATGCTGGTGCGCGACTTCCAGTGCGTGATCGGGCGCGAATGCCTGACCCAGATGCCCGAACTGACCGGACGCCAACCCGATGCCGTGATTGCCTGCGTCGGCGGCGGTTCCAACGCCATCGGCATCTTCCATCCTTACATTCCGTACGAGAACGTACGCCTGATCGGCGTCGAAGCAGGCGGCTCCGGTATCGCCAGCGGCAAGCATGCCGCGCCCTTGTCGGCCGGCACGCCGGGGGTGTTGCACGGATTCCGCAGCTATCTGATGCAGGACGAAAACGGCCAGATCATCGAAACCCATTCGATATCCGCAGGCCTCGATTATCCGGGCGTCGGTCCCGAGCACAGCTATTTGAAGGATGCCGGCCGGGCCGAATACGTGGCCATCAACGACGATGAAGCCATGGCCGCGTTTCATGACCTGTGCCGTCTCGAGGGCATCATCCCAGCGCTTGAATCCAGTCATGCCGTGGCGCAGGCTAAAAAGCTCGCGCCGACGCTGGGCAAGGACCAGATCATTCTGGTCAACCTGTCGGGTCGCGGCGACAAGGACATCAACACCGTGGCGACCGTATCCGGGATTACGCTGTAATCCCTTCACCTGACTACCAGCCCGTTTTAGAAGACTTCATTATGAGCCGCATCGGCCAAACGTTTATCGCGCTCAAGGCGCACAACAAGAAAGCCCTGATCACCTTCATCACCGCCGGCGATCCCGGCAAGGGCCTGACGGTTCCCCTGATGCACGCATTGGTGGAATCCGGTGCCGACATCATCGAGCTGGGGGTGCCATTTTCCGACCCGATGGCCGATGGACCGGTGATCCAGCGGGCATCCGAGCGCGCGCTGCTGAACAAGATTGGCCTGAAAGACGTGCTGGCGATGACGGCCGACTTTCGCAAAAGCAATACGACCACGCCGGTGGTGCTGATGGGCTATGCCAACCCGGTCGAACACATGGGCTACGAGACGTTTGCTCAGGCTGCCAAAGCGGCCGGGGTGGATGGCGTGTTAACGGTGGACATTCCGCCGGAGGAATCGCTTGGCGTGGCCGATGTATTCAAGGCGCATGGCCTGGACCCCATTTTCCTGCTGTCGCCGACCACGCCCGAATCACGGGTGGAGCAGGTGGCGGCGGTGGCCGGCGGCTTTATCTATTATGTGTCGCTCAAAGGCGTAACGGGGTCGGCCAACCTCGATACCGAGGAAGTCGCGCGCAAACTCGCCGCCATTCGGCGCCACTGCACGTTGCCGGTGGGTGTGGGCTTTGGCATCCGCGACGCCGCGACCGCCAAGGCCGTTGCGGCCATTGCCGACGCGGTGGTGGTGGGCAGCCGTATCGTGCATGAAATCGAGACTTCGCCCGAGGGCGAGTTGATCAACCGCGTCAAGGCACTGGTGCAGGACTTGCGCCGAGGTGTGGACGCGGGTTCGAAACAAGCACCATCTAATTAAGCAGCCAATCAGGCAGCGGAGAAATCAATGAGCTGGTTCCAGAAAATCCTGCCGCCCAAAATCAAGCGGCGTGCCCTGTCCGATAAAAAATCCATGCCCGAGGGGTTGTGGTCCAAGTGTCCGGCATGCAACGAAGTGTTGTACCGGGCCGATCTTGAAAGCAATCTGGAAGTGTGTCCCAAGTGTGGCCACCATCATCGAATCGGGGCGCGGCAGCGCCTGGCGATGCTGCTGGATGCGGATGGGCAGCATGAAATCGGCGCCGAGATCACGCCGCTCGATCCGCTGAAGTTCAAGGATGGCAAGAAATACCCGGACCGTCTGAAGGAGGCCAAGACCAACACGTCGGAATCCGATGCGCTGGTGGTGCTGGGCGGCAGCGTGAAGTCGGTGCCGGTGGTGGCGGCCGCGTTCGAATTCAAGTTCATGGGCGGCTCGATGGGGTCGGTGGTGGGCGAACGGTTCGTGCTGGGTGTCGAGGAAGCAATCGAGTCGAACTCGGCTTTCGTCTGCTTTTCTGCCAGCGGCGGCGCGCGCATGCAGGAGGGCTTGTTCTCCTTGATGCAGATGGCCAAAACTTCGGCCGCGCTGACCCAGTTGTCGCGCAGTCGACTGCCCTTTATTTCGGTACTGACCGACCCGACCATGGGCGGCGTGTCGGCCAGCTTCGCCATGCTGGGCGACCTGATCGTGGCCGAGCCGAATGCCCTGATCGGCTTTGCCGGGCCGCGCGTGATCGAACAGACGGTGCGCGAGACGCTGCCGGAAGGCTTCCAGCGCGCCGAGTTCCTGGTTGAAAAGGGCGCCGTTGACCGCATCATCGATCGCCGCCAGATGCGCGACGAACTCGCCACCACGCTGGCGATGATGATGGGCCGACCTGCGGTCGCTGCCTAGGGCGTGTCAAGCCATCCGGGTCTTACGCTGGCCGACTGGCTGGCGCGACTGGAGCAATTGCATCCCAGCGCGATCGAGCTGGGTCTGGAGCGGGTGCGGCAGGTCCGGGACGCGCTGGGTCTGGCGCCGACTTTCCCACTCATCATCGTGGGCGGCACCAACGGCAAAGGCTCGACCTGCGCCTATCTGGAAGCCATGCTCCTCGCCGCGGGCTACAAGACGGGTCTGTATACCTCACCGCATCTCTTGCGCTACAACGAGCGGGTGCGGATAGCGGGGCGGGATGCACAGGATGCCGAACTGGTCGCTGCTTTCGAGACAGTCGACGCGGCTCGTGGTGACACCTCGCTGACCTATTTCGAATTCGGCACGCTGGGCGCCATGCTGCAGTTTGTCGACGCCCGCGTCGATGTGGCCATCCTCGAAGTCGGGTTGGGCGGACGGCTCGATGCCGTCAACGTATTCGATGCCGATGCCGCGATTGTCACCAGCGTCGATCTCGACCACATGGACTACCTGGGTGATACCCGTGAACTGATCGGCTTCGAAAAGGCCGGAATCTACCGGGCCGGTCGCGCCGCCATTTGCACCGATCCTGCGCCACCCGCCAGCCTGCTGGAACATGCCGGGCACATTCAGGCCGACTTGCGTTGCGTGAATCGTGATTTCACGGTCGAGCGCGAAGCGGGGCGATGGACGTATCGCAGTCCGGACATGACCCTGTCGGCCTTGCCGCTACCCGCGATGACGGGCGAATATCAATTGCGCAATGCTGCCGGTGCGTTGGCGGCCGTGCACGCCATCAGCGCCGCCCTGCCTGTTAATGAAGCCGCCATTCGGCAAGGCCTGATGGCGGCCCGGGTGCCGGGGCGGTTTCAGACCATCGCCCATGCGCCGGACGTGATTCTCGATGTGGCCCATAACCCCGAAGCGGCACGGGCGCTTGCCGCCACCCTGCGTGAACAGCGCGTAACCGGCCGCACGCTGGCGGTGCTGGGCATGCTGGCCGACAAGGATGCGGCGGCCGTTGTTGCCGTGTTGGCCGGCGAGATCGATGCGTGGTGGGCGTGCACGCCTGATTCGCCGCGTGCGCGTGACGCCGTCGCGCTGGCGGGTATTCTGCAAGCCCATGCGGGCGGCGCATCGATCCACGTGCAACCGGATGTGATCACGGCACTTGCCGAAGCGCGGAACGCGGCGCGTGAAGGTGATAGAATCCTCGTCTTCGGTTCGTTCTATACCGTTGCCGCCGTGCTCGACCATGCCGCTACCCAGCAGTGAAAATGACCTTAAACGCCGCGCCCGTCGCCGTCTGATCGGCGCGGTCGCGCTGACCCTGCTGGCGGTGATCGTATTGCCGTTGCTGCTGGAAGACGAGCCGCCGCCGGCCAGCTCGCTAGCCGTGCACATGGCCGCTGCGCCCGCACCTGCACCCGAATCGACTTCGGGACAGGCCATCCAGCCGGCCCAGCCCGAGGCCGCCAGTGTGGGCATTGCCTCCGCGCAGCCCGCCACACCTCAATCCATCGCGCAACCTGAACCCAAGCCTGAACCCAAGCCTGAACCCAAGCCTGAACCCAAGCCTGAACCCAAGCCTGAACCCAAGCCTGAACCCAAGCCCCGGCCCGAACCGGTGAAACCGGCGCCCAAACCGGCGCCGGCTCCGTCCGTTGAGACGCCCGCACCGCAGCCCAAGACGGTTGCGCCATCCGCAGACGAAGTGTTCGTGGTGCAGCTGGCAGCCTTATCCGATGCCGCCAAGGCGCAGGAGCTCAAGGCGCGGGCAGCCAGCCTGGGCTTGCCGGCGTTCACCGACAAGGTGGGCAATCTGACGCGTGTTCGGGTGGGGCCGTATCCGACCCGTTCCGCCGCCGTTGCGGCTGCGGTAAAACTGGCCGAGCACAAAATGGCCGGACAGGTGCTCACTAAATGAGCATGCTCGACATCATCGTGCTGCTGGTGCTGGTGCTCACGGTCGTGCGGGGCCTGATGCGCGGCATGGTCGATACGCTGTTTTCACTGGCCGCCTGGTTGCTGGCTTTTTTGCTGGGCAAGTGGGGGGCGCTGATGGTGGCGCCGATGCTGCCCGTTTCTATAGAGAACCCGGCGATTCGGTATTTCGCCGGCTATGTGGTGGTTTTTCTGGTTGTGCTGATCGGCGTGCTGCTGCTGGGGCATGCCCTGTCTTCGATGGTCAAGGCAGCGGGGCTGGGTGGCACTGACAAGGTGCTGGGCGGGGTGCTGGGGTTGGCCAAGGGGCTGGTGATCTTGATTGGCCTGACGCTTGCAGCCGGCCTGACCTCGCTACCGCGCACCGATTTCTGGCGGCAGGCAGCGCTGTCCGGCAGTCTGCAGACTGTTGCGTTGCATGCCGTGCCGCTGATTCCAGTCGACGTGGCGAAATACATTCGCTTTGAATAATCTTATGGATGGGTGCACAGCATGTGCGGTGTAATCGGAGTCGTCGCCAATACGGCGGTTAACCAGCTTTTGTACGATGGGCTGATGGTGTTGCAGCATCGCGGCCAGGATGCTGCCGGAATCGTGACGGCCGAAGAAAGCCGCTTTCACATGCACAAGGAGCCGGGGCTGGCGCGTGACGTGTTCCGCACCCGCGACATGCGCAATCTGCTGGGTGACATGGGCGTGGCGCATGTGCGCTATCCCACCGCAGGCAGCGCGTCGTCGTCGGCCGAGTCGCAGCCGTTTTATGTGAACTCGCCCTACGGCATCGTGCTGGGGCACAACGGCAACCTGACCAACACGCAGGAACTGAAAGAATCGCTGTTTCGCGCCGACCTGCGCCATGTCAACACCAATTCGGATTCCGAGGTGCTGTTGAACGTGCTGGCGCATGAGTTGCAGGTGCGCGCATCCGGCCAGCAGTTGAGCCTGGACAGCATTTTTGGCGCGGTGGCCGGCGTGCACGCGCGCTGCAAGGGGGCGTACGCGGTGACCGCCTTCATTGCCGGCTATGGCTTGCTGGCGTTTCGCGATCCTTTCGGCATCCGCCCGCTGGTGATCGGCGTCAACGATCAGGTTCTGCCCCACGAGTACATGGTGGCGTCGGAAAGCGTGGCCATCGATACGCTGGGCTTCCGCTTGCTGCGGGACGTGGCGCCGGGCGAAGCGGTGTTCATCGATTACCAGCGCCAGCTGCACAGCCGTCAATGCAGCGCCAGGTCCGTGCTCAATCCCTGCATTTTCGAATATGTCTATCTGGCCCGCCCCGATTCGGTCATGGACGGTATTTCCGTCTACAGCACGCGTCTAGCCATGGGGGTGTCGCTGGCCGAGAAAATCCGCCGCGAATTTTCCCATCTCAAGATCGATGTGGTGATTCCTATTCCGGATACCAGCCGGCCGTCGGCCTTGCAACTGGCCAATCACCTGAACGTGCCGTATCGCGAAGGCTTCATCAAGAACCGTTACATTGGCCGCACCTTCATCATGCCGGGGCAGGCGCTGCGCAAGAAGTCGGTGCGCCAGAAGCTCAACGCCGTCGCTGAGGAATTCAAGGGCAAAAACGTGTTGCTGGTCGACGACTCCATCGTGCGCGGTACCACGAGCCGTGAAATCGTGCAGATGGCACGCGACGCCGGCGCCGAGAATGTGTATTTCGCTTCGGCCTCGCCACCGGTGCGTTATTCGAACGTGTACGGCATCGATATGCCGACGCGCGACGAGTTGATCGCCAATGGCCGCACCGACGAGGACATCGCACGCGAAATTGGCTGCGATGCGCTGATCTATCAGGACCTCGATGCCATGGTGGAGGTGGTGCGTGCCGGCAACCCGGCGATTCAGGATTTCGATACTTCGTGCTTCGACGGGCGCTACATCACCGGCGATGTCACACCGGAATACCTGAATTACATCGAGTCCCTGCGCAACGGTGAAATGTCTTCCGCTTCCGACTTGTCTACCCAACAGCTCGATCTGAATCTGGCAACGAATCGTTGACCGAAACCCGATCGGGGCGTAAATTTGTGTGGCGCCGATTTGAGTATCAGCTTGCGGGCGCTTGATAAATACGGCTAAAGCGTTGCAAGGGAAACCCCGACACGCACAGGCCGTTCGGGGTTTTTTTATTTGGGATCAAACATGAACGACGAATACGACATCGACACGCTGGCCGTTCGCGCCGGCACAGTCCGCAGCCAGTTCAATGAACATTCGGAGGCGATGTTTCTCACTTCCAGCTTTGTGTTCGGCAGCGCGGCAGAAGCCGCGGCGCGCTTCAAGGGCGACCAGCCGGGGCCGATCTACGCGCGCTTCACCAACCCGACCGTCAGCATGATGGAAGAGCGGCTCGCCGCGCTTGAGGGCGCCGAGCGCTGCGTGGCGTTTGCTTCCGGCATGGCCGCCATTCTGGCCACCGTGATGGGGCTGATGAAGGCGGGCGAGCATGTGGTTGCATCACGCTCGATTTTCGGTTCTACCGTGCAGCTGTTCAGCAATATCCTGGGCCGCTTCGGTGTCGAGACGACTTTCGTGTCGCCCACCGATCCGGCGGAATGGCGTGCAGCGGTCAAACCGAACACCCGGCTGTTCTTTGTCGAATCGCCGTCCAACCCGCTCACCGAAGTGAGCGACATTCGCGCGCTGGCCGAGATTGCCCACCAGTCGGGCGCGTGGCTTGCGGTCGATAACTGCTTTTGCTCGCCGGTTTTGCAGCAACCGTTGAAGCTGGGCGCCGACATCGTGATCCACTCGGCCACCAAATATCTGGACGGGCAGGGCCGGGTGCTGGGCGGGGCGGTGCTCGGCAGTCGGGCCTTGATGGAGGGCGTCTATACCTTTTTGCGCACGGCGGGCCCGACGCTGTCGGCGTTTAACGCCTGGGTGATTCTGAAAGGGCTGGAGACGCTCTCGATCCGGATGCGTGCGCATTCAAGCAATGCGCTGGCGCTGGCGCAATGGCTGGAAACGCAGCCGCAGGTTGCGCGCGTGCTGTATCCCGGGCTGCCCTCGCATCCGCAACACGCGTTGGCGATGGCGCAGCAAAAAACCGGCGGCGGCATCGTGGCGTTCGAACTCAAGGGTGGCAAGGACGCGGCCTGGAAGCTGATCGACGCGACCCGGATGTTGTCGATTACCGCTAACCTCGGCGATACCAAGACCACCATTACCCACCCGGCCTCCACCACACATAGCCGCATGACGCCCGAACAGCGGGATGCGGCCGGCATCAGCGATGGACTGGTGCGCATAGCCGTGGGCCTGGAATCCATTGCCGATATCCAGGCCGACCTGGCGCGGGGACTGACATGAACGTGCTGCGGCGGATGCGGAGCCTGCTTGGGCTGGCCGTACTTGGACTCGGGGTAACCGGATCGGGGGTGTTGGGTCAGGGCATCGCCCATGCTGCCGACATGATTAGCGTGCGCTACGTGGACCAGGATCCCGGGGCCGCACCTTATCTGACGCGCATTCTGGTTACGCCTGATTTCATGCGCATGGACAGCGGCGAGGATGCCGGCGATTTTGTGTTGCTGGATCGCAAGCAGCGGACGGTCGTCAATGTCACACACGACAACCGGCTGGCGATGGTGTTCGTATCGGCTGCCCTGCCTGCCAAACCAAAAAACTGGAATCTTCGCCTCGATTCCGTCAAGGCTGCGCCGGGCACCCGGCGCTTCAGGCTGACGCTGGATGGCGTGGTGTGCAGTGAAGGCATTGCGGCCCTGAAGGCTGCGCCGGATGTCGCACGCGCGATGGCCGAGTTCAAGGCCGTCCTGGCGGCCACGCAGTATCGGGTGTGGCAGGAGACGCCAGCAGACATGCAGCGCAGCTGCGATCTGGCGAATCAGGTGTGGGAGTCGGGCACGACGCTCACGCTCGGCCTGCCGCTGGAGGAACGCGAGTTCACCGGACGGACGCGGCGCTATGAAAGTGACACGCGCGAGCCGCTACGTCCCGATCTGTTTCGCGTGCCGGACGGCATGACCGTCATCCAGGCGCCGTCATAGCGCTTCAATCCTGAGGTCGCAAGCGGACGCCTCGCACACCACATAGCCCCAGCGGGCATACCAGTCCGGCACGACCCAGCGCGCGCAGTCACGGCCATCGATTGCCAGGGCGTGGTGGGCGGGGCGGTGGGTGTGGCCATGAATAAGTCGGCAGACGCGGTGGTCGCGCATGACACGTTCCACCTCTTCCTTATTCACATCCATGATCTCGGCAGGCTTGTCGGCCTTGGCGGCGGTGCTGCCAGACCGGGCCAGGCGCGCCATGCGATGGCGCAGGGCCAGCGGCAATCGCCTCAGCAATGCGAGCATGAACGGGCGCCGCACCCGGCGGCGAAAGGTCTGATACGCCGTGTCATCCGTACACAGCGTATCGCCATGCATTAGCAAGGTGGGCACGCCATACAGATCGATTCGGGTCGGGTCGCTCAACAGCGTCATGCCGGACAAGTCGGCGTAACGCCTGGCCAGCATGAAGTCGCGATTGCCGTGCATGAAGTAGACGGGTGTGCCGGCGTCAACCAGCGATTTGAGCGCCCGCGCGGTGTCGCGTGCCACCTGCTCGTCGTGATCGTCGCCGACCCAGGATTCGAACAGGTCGCCCAGAATGTAGAGCGCATCCGCGCCCGCGACTTCCTCTTTGAGAAAGCGAAAAAAACGCCCGGTAGCAGCCGGGCGTTCGTCGGTGAGATGCAGGTCGGCCACCAGGTAGGTGCGACCCGCATGGTCTGACGGGCTGGGACTCACCGGAATATCAGGCGATTTCCGCCTTGGTGATGATGATGTCTTCCTGCGGCACATCCTGATGGCCGGCGCGGTTGCCGGTTTTGACCTTTTTGATTTTGTCGACCACGTCGGTGCCATCCACCACCTTGCCAAACACCGCATAGCCGTAGCCCTGCGGCGTGGGTGCGGTGAAATTGAGGAAGCTGTTGTTGGCGATGTTGATGAAGAACTGCGCGGTTGCCGAATTGGGGTTGGGGGTGCGCGCCATGGCAACGGTGTAGTTCTCGTTTTTCAGGCCGTTGGCGGCTTCGTTTTCGATCATGTCACGGGTGGGTTTTTGCGTCATGCCGGGCTCGAAACCGCCACCCTGGATCATGAAGCCATCGATTACCCGATGAAAAATCGTGCCGTCAAAAAATCCGTCGCGCACGTACTGCAGGAAGTTTTCAACTGTTTTGGGTGCTTTCTCGGCATCGAGTTCGAGGGTGATGATGCCGTGATTGGTGTGCAACTTGACCATGTGTAATCCTAAAGAGAGGTTTCGTGAACGATTTTCCAGCGGCCGTTTTCACGGCTCCAGAACTGGCGCTTGGCAGTCTGGTCGCTGAGGTTGCTGCTCTGGTAGTCCTGCACAAAGCTGACCAGGGCAAAATCGGGACGCTCCGGGTAGAGCATGAGGCTGACGTTCTTCAGCCCGACCTTGATCCATGACTTGGCAGCATTGACCTTCTGTTTATTGGCGCTAAACGCCTGGTAGTCCTGTGTTCCAGTACGAAAGGATGAGCTGTAGTTGCGTAGCAGGCGTGCGGTGTCGCGGCTTTCCCAGTCCAGTCGCCAATGGTCGATCGCGGCCGCCAGATCATTGCGGCGCGCGTCGACCTCGTCATTATCCAGCCATTCGACTTGCTGGGCGATGATCACCGGCGTGTTGCCGGTTTGCACATATTGGCCCAGCCGGGCCAGGTCGTCGTTGGCCAGCACCACGCAGCCTTCGCTGGCGCGTGGAGTGCGGCTGTAATTGTTGCTGGGCGAACCGTGGATCCAGATGCCATGACCGTCGCGCCCCTGGCGGGTGTCCCATTCGTTGGGATAGGACAGCGTAAACGCGCCACCACCATAAAAATCACCGAGTTCGCTGGCCGGCTTGAAGCCCGAAATGGTGTAGATCCCGATCGGCGTGCGGTTGTCGCCTTCCTTCTGCTTGCCGGCGCCCGCCTTGCCGATGGTGACGTAGAAGTCGGCTACCCGTACGGGCAGCCCGGCCCGGTTCTCAAAGACGTACAGGCGCGAGCGGCTGGCGTCGACCACCAGCGCATGGTGATAGCTGTCGTCCAGGTTCAGCAGATAGGCCGGAACCTTGTCGTTGGCCTGGGAATCGGTGAGTGCGCGTACACGTTGTCGCGCTTCGTCCCGCAGTTGATCCAGGTCTGCGTTGCGAGCGTTGCCCGTGTCGCCCAGTTTGGTCAGCGGTTGGGCGCGTGCCAGCAGCATGTCACCCTTGATTAGTTGCGCCAGGCGGAAATTGGGATGTTGTCGGGTCAACTGGTCGAGCGCGGTGAGCGCTTCCGGCATCCGGCTTTCCGAAATTGCCAGCAGGCTGTTGGCCAACTGCCGGTCTGCATCGATTCCGGCAGCCTGAACCGCCGGTGCCGCGAATAATAGAAGACCAATGATGAAGTAGCGCATTGTGCTTATCGGGTTGTTTCGTCAACGATGCGCCACTCACCATTCTGGAGCGCCAACTTCAGCGTCTTGATGACCGTGGACTTGAGGAGGTTGGACGTGTATTCCTGGCTGAATGTGGCAGTAGCGGCATCACCCTGTTGATCGACCTGCAAGTCGCTGATGTTGACTTCAATTGACTTGGGGCCGGTGATGCGGGCGCGGCGCTGGGCTTCCCAACTGCTGCGCGTCATGCCGGAAGCGGCATAATCGCCGGCATAGGCAGCTAGGTAGGCATCCATGTTGCGGGTTGACCAGGCTTGTGCCCAGCGGGTGACGGCAGCTTCAACTGCGCTGTTGTCCGTGCTGGTTGTGGCCGGCTTGGTGGCGGCGGGCTTGCTGGGAGTCGTGTCTGCCACGACTGCCTTGGCTGCCGGCTTGGTTGCAACAGGTTTGGCGGCGGTTGCGGCGGCAACGGGTTTGGCCGAGGTGGATTTGCCCGGTTGTCCCTGAATCATGTCCTGGATCAGCGCCAGCTTGGTTTGTGCGGTTGCGTTCTTGCTGTCCAGCGCTAGTGCCTTGTCGTAGGCGATGGAAGCCATCTTGGCGTAGATGTCGCCCAGGTTTTCATGCGCCGTAGCGTAGCTGGGGTGGGTGCGGATGGCCATTTCCAGCGCGCTTTTGGCGGCTTCGTACTTGTTTTGCGAGGCATACAGTACGGCCAGGTTGTTGTACGGCTCGGGCAACTCGGGATAGTCCTCCGTCAGGCCGGTGAATATGGTGATGGCATCATTGGTCTTGCCCTGGTCGGCGAGGATCAGGCCCTTCAGGAAGCGCGCCTGTGCATCTTTCGGGTTCTTGGCCAGATAGCGGTTGGCGCGGTCGAGGGCGCCTGGCAGATCTCCCTTGCGGAACTGCTGGTTGATGTCCTGAACTTCAGTAGCAAATACCTGTGAACTGAATAAGATCATGCAGGCAGCTATGGCGGCAAAAAAACGTGTCAAGACCATGTGATATGCTCGGTTCATCCTGGGAAGTTGGCATTCTAACAACATCGACCCGGCTGAGACAGCCAGTACTTGGCTTGATTCCCCCGTGACCTCAATTTGTTCGTAATTTTCTTGCCCCATGTTGCACATTACCAATTCCCTTACCCGTTCCAAGGAAGAATTCGTCCCGCTGACACCGGGCCATGTCCGCCTGTATGTGTGCGGCATGACCGTGTACGACCTGTGCCATCTGGGGCACGCGCGGGTGTTCGTGGTGTTCGATATGGTGACGCGCTGGTTGCGAGCCAGCGGCTATCAGGTCGACTACGTCAGGAATATTACGGACATAGACGACAAAATCATTAGGCGAGCTCAGGAAAATGCCGAAACCCCTGCCGCTCTGACCGAGCGCTTCATTGCCGAAATGCACCAGGACGAGCGTGCGCTGGGCGTGCTGCCGCCCGACCATGAACCCCGGGCCACGGCCTACGTGGCGCAGATGCTGGGGTTGATCGAGCAGTTGATCCGCAACGACCTGGCCTACCCGGCCCCCAACGGCGACGTCTATTACAGCGTGCGGGCTTTTCCTGCCTATGGCCGCCTGTCGGGCAAGAGCATCGATGAACTGAGGGCCGGCGAGCGCGTGGAGATCGACCCCAGCAAGCGCGACCCGATGGATTTTGTGCTGTGGAAAGCCGCCAAGCCCGGCGAGCCCGCCTGGGAATCGCCCTGGGGGTCCGGCCGACCGGGCTGGCACATCGAGTGTTCGGCGATGAGTGCCGACCTGTTGGGCAAGCACTTCGATATCCACGGCGGCGGCCAGGATCTGCAATTTCCGCACCATGAAAACGAAATTGCCCAGTCCGAGGGCGCGCACGGCTGCACCTTTGTCAATTACTGGATGCACAACGGCTTTGTGCGGATTGATAACGAAAAAATGTCCAAATCGCTGGGCAATTTTTTCACCATCCGTGAAGTGCTGGAAAAGTTCGATGCCGAGGTGGTGCGCTTCTTCATCCTGCGCGCGCATTACCGCAGTCCGCTGAACTATTCCGACAGCCACCTGGATGACGCAAAAAGCGCCTTGACGCGTTTGTATACTGCGTTGAAGAACGCGCCGCCTGCATCCGCGGCACCCGACTGGAGTCATCCTGCTGCCCTGCGGTTCAAGGCGGCAATGGATGACGACTTCAATACGCCCGAAGCGCTGGCTGTGCTGTTCGAGCTTGCGAGTGAGGCGAACCGCGGCGATGCGGCGGCTGCCATGACGTTGCGCAGCCTGGGCAGCGTGCTCGG
>CAJDTZ010000005.1_pt1 | contig 36537 bp, 41 predicted proteins | sample 7390551 | NCBI WGS metagenome assembly CAJDTZ01 (sample SAMEA7055662, study PRJEB34461) | soil metagenome | biome: terrestrial ecosystem; feature: Peninsula; material: soil | place: Antarctica | collected 2016 | reverse complement strand
GGTGGCGGCGATGCCCTGCTCACGCAACGCATTCAGGTCGATCTCGCCGTCGAGATGCGCCCACGCCTGACGGTAGCCCACCGCGCGCATGGCGGGCAGCTCGGCGTTCAGCACATACGCAGCGCGCAGCGATTTCACTTCCTCGAGCAGGCCGTCGGCGAGCATGACGTCGAAGCGTGCCGCAATGCGCTGATGCAGCACGGCACGGTCGGACGGGATCAGCGCCAGTTGCAGCACCCGATACGGCAAGGGGGACTGCACCTTGTCGAGCAGTGCCGACATGGGTTGACCAGTGAGCCGGAAAATTTCCAGCGCGCGCCCCACTCGCTGCGCATCGTTTGGCGCCAACCGTGCGGCGGTAACCGGATCGACCTGCGCCAGATCGGCATGCAAGGCGGGCCAGCCACGGGCCGCTGCGTCGCGTTCCAGCGTGCGTCGCAACACCGGATCGGCGCGCGGCAGGTCATCCAGTCCCTGCAACAGCGCACGGAAATACAGCATGGTGCCACCCACCAGCAGCGGCACCTTGCCGCGCGCGACGATGTCGGCCATCAGGCGCCGCGCATCCTCGCAAAACGCCGCTGCCGAATAGGCTTCGGTGGGATCGCGGATATCCAGCAGATGATGCGGCGCCCGCGCCAGCGTGGCGGCGTCGGGTTTGGCGGTGCCGATATTCATGTCGCGATAGACCAGCGCCGAATCGACGCTGATGATTTCAAGCGGAAAATGCTCGATCAGGCTGACCGCAAGCGCGGTCTTGCCCGAAGCGGTTGGGCCCATCAGGAAAATGGCGGGGGGATAGCTGGATGCGAACATGGGAAGCGATTATCCCTTACCTTGCCGCTTGCAGTTGCCTCACAAGGCCGACAGTTGCGCGAGGATAAGGTCTACAGTGAGTAGCTGAAGAGGTGTGTACAGGGCATTCGCGCTGACACATTTTGGAATGAACCCTTCTTTTTGTCCTGAGAGATCAATACATGAACATCGAACAACTCAAGTCCGTGGCCGCTGCCATCGTCGCCGAGCAGAAAGGCGTGCTGGCAGCAGACGAAAGCAACCCCACCATCAAGAAACGATTTGAACCCATCAAGGTGGAGTCCACTGAGGAAACCCGCCGGCGCTACCGTGAAATCCTGTTCACGTCCGACGGCATCGAACACACGATCGGCGGGATCATTCTGTTTGACGAGACCCTGCGCCAAAGTACCCAGGATGGCACCCCCTTCCCCGAACTGTTGGCCAGCCGGGGAATCATTCCCGGCATCAAAGTAGACAAAGGGGCCAAAGCGCTGGCGCTGTGTCCCGGTAACCGGGTGACCGACGGTCTCGACGGCTTGCGTGAACGACTGGAGGAATACCAGCAACTGGGGGCACAATTTGCCAAATGGCGCGCGGTGATCGACATCGACGAGCACGGCATCCCGTCCGCATACGGCATCCGCGCCAATGCCCACGCGCTGGCGCGTTACGCCGCACTCTGCCAGGAAGTCGGCCTGGTGCCGATTGTGGAGCCGGAAGTGCTGATGGATGGTGCCCACGGCATCGAACGCTGTGAAGTAGTGACGGCGCGGGTACTAGAGGCGGTATTTACCGAACTGGATGCCCATCACGTGCTGTTGGAAGGCATGCTGCTGAAGCCGAACATGGTGATTGCCGGCAAGCAGTGCGCGCAGCAGGCCAGCGTGCTGGAAGTGGCGGTCGCCACGCTGCGCTGCCTCAGGCGCTACGTGCCGGCGGCCGTTCCCGGAATCGTGTTCCTCTCCGGCGGGCAGAGCGCCGCGGATGCGACCGATCATCTGAACGCGATGAACGCAATGGAGCCGCAGCCGTGGCAGGTCAGCTTCTCATATGGACGGGCACTGCAGGCGCCCGTGCTGGCCGCCTGGCAGGGTCAGGAAGACAACGTCACCGCCGCGCAAAATGCGCTGTTGAACCGTTGCCATCTGAATGGCCTGGCCCGTGCAGGGAAATATGCCCGAACCATGGAAGACGCATGATGAACCGCGCGTGGCCGTACGAGTAGATCGACGTCTGTCCTGCATCCCCGGGGAAGATGGAAGTGAACGAACTGGATTGAAACCGGCCAAGACCTGGGCCTGGGACTTCTTATCACCCTTGGTTTCCTGACGCCGGTTCAGGCAACGGATCCGGACGGAAACAGCAAGCGGATTCTGGCAGTCGGCGTGCAGTATCTGCTGGCTTGCTGACGTGAGTCTCAGCAAAAAAACGGCGGGGAAACCCCGCCGTTTTGGATTCGCCCTGACCGCCAATCAGTTGGTCGCGAATTTTTCCTTGGCGCTGCGCGCCGCTGCAATTTCTTCCGGGCCATAGGCCTTGCCGGACCACAGCATTTCGTAGGCAATTTCCTCGTTACCGTTTTCGCACAGGTCCAGCACTCTCTGAAACAAGGGCTGGAAGGTCTCGGAACGATGCGACTTCTCATGATTCTCGAAGGTAGTCCAGAAAGTCACGACCAGCGCTTCCTTGCCCTTCATGGGACTTTCGACCGCCTGACCGATGGTCGAGCCTTCGTTCGACACCGCGCCGGAGTTCAGCGCAACGAAACCGCCGACGAATCCGGTATCGGAATGGTAGGTCTTGACGTTTTCGCACAGAAACGCCACCCGTTCCTGCAAGTCATCAACCGTGTATTCGGGTTTCAGGATCATTCGGTTAACGGTCACGAGGCCGTCGGTCGGGAAATTAGCAATCAGTCCACTCATGGTTTAGCTCCTGTAAGAAAAGGGTTGAACAGGGCTTTATTTTAAATACCTGACAATATTAGTCAACTATTAAATTAATATTTTTCATATCAACCATACATTTACTTATGCCTTAAATCCGGGGAAATAAACCATTGTTATTAAATGGTTTGTTGAATTCGACGTGTTTGTCTTAGAGATAGCTTTTCTGCTCGCTACGCTTTCCGGGGCGCTTTTTCATGATGACCACGCCCTTGGCCACATCGATATCTGCCACCGGAATGTTCTCGTACAAGGGGTTAAGCGGCTTCAGCATCCAACCTTCTTCATGCTTCACCAACTGGCGGAAAATAAATTCCTCGTTGACGAAGGCCACCACGTAGGAGCCATCCTTGACCAGGCCGGACGGCTCGATCACGATGATTTCGCCCTGCTCGAATTCCGGCATCATGGAATCGCCCAGCACCATCAGCGCATAGGGTTCGGCACTGGAACAGTTGCTGGCTTCGTTGATAGCCTGGATCGGGATACTTTTGCGTTCGCTGCGTTCGTCCATGAAGGTCTCGCTTGATTCAATTAATTAGCCAAAGCTTATATATAAAAGCCCGTCACGTAAAACCATGACCACTTCCAGAGTAGTTGATCCGGCAGCGGACTCAACGCCCGCGCATGAACATGGCGTCCAGTTCCTTGAGACTGATCTGAAACCAGGTGGGGCGGCCATGGTTGCACTGCCCGGCGCGATCGGTCGCTTCCATTTCGCGCAGCAATGCGTTCATTTCCGGCACGGTCAGGTGCCGGTTGGCGCGAACCGCGCCGTGACAGGCCAGCGTGGCCAGCAAGTCGTTGCGTCGCTCGGCCAGCAATCGCACCACGCCGTACTCCGCCACTTCGTGCAGCACGGCCCGCGTCAGTTCGACCGGGTCGGCGTTCTTCAGCAGCCACGGTACCGAGCGCACCGCCACCGAGGTCGGCGAGGTAATCGACAGCTCAAAGCCGATGTCGCCCAGTTGCTCGAGATGCGGTGAAATTTCCGCCAGATCGCGTGCGTCGACCGAGAGCGCGACCGGAATCAACAGAGTTTGCGCCGGCACCGCACGCGCATCGAGCGCGGTCTTGAGTTTTTCGTAGACGACGCGTTCATGCGCGGCATGCATGTCGACCAGCACCAGCCCCTGCGCGTTTTGTGCCAGCACGTAAACACCATGCAACTGGGCGATCGCATAGCCGAGCGGCGGCGTGTCACCGGCCGCCGCTTCGACGCGTGACAGCGATGGTTCGCCCAGCCCCGTCCCCGCGTGGCCGGCTGGCTGGGGCGACAGGTGCGCGCCACTTGATGGATGCGCCGCAAACGGCGCATAGAACGCCATCGCATCGCTGACCTGCAAGGGCATGACGGTTTGCTGCGGCGTGCCATACGCACGCTGCAGCGGCAGGGCTGTATCACTGGATGCCGGTGTATCGATTGCGCCCGCCTCCACCGGTGCCGACAACAGCCGCTCCACCGCATGGAACAGAAACTGGTGCACGCCGCGGCTGTCGCGAAACCGGATTTCGGTCTTGGCCGGGTGCACGTTGACGTCCACCCCATCGGGCGGCAGGCTGATGAACAGGCAATAGGCCGGATTCAACTGGTGATGCAACACGTCGCGGTAGGCTTCCCTCAGTGCATGGACGATCAGCTTGTCGCGCACATAGCGGCCGTTGACGAATACGTGCTGGCTGTCGCGGCTGGCGGTGGCCGCGCCGGGACGTATGACCCAGCCGGACACGCGCAGCAGCCCGGCCGCGGCATCGACCGCGATCGTGTTGTGCTCGAACGCCTCGCCCAGCACCTGGCGCACCCGGGCGGCGGCCGTCTCGACGTTCAGGCGCAGTTGCGCCCGGCCATTGTGGGACAGGCTAAAGGCCGTCTCCGGATGCGCCAGCGCCAGGCGCCGCACGGTTTCTGCACAATGGGCGTACTCAGTGCCTTCGGTCTTGAGAAACTTGCGGCGCGCCGGCGTGTTGAAAAACAGATCCTGGATGTCGATTGTGGTGCCGGCCGGGCGCGCGGCCGGCACGGGGTCACTGAGCTGGCCGCCATCGACCTGCGCCATCCAGGCATGGTCAGCTTCCGCACGGCGGCTGGTGAGCTGCACCCGTGCAATCGCGGCAATCGATGCCAGCGCCTCGCCGCGAAACCCCAGGCTGGCCACCTGCTCGAGGTCAGCCAGGCTGGCGATCTTGCTGGTGGCGTGACGGGTCAGGGCAAGCACCAGCTCGTCCTGGGCAATGCCACTGCCGTTATCGCTGACCCGGATGCGCTTGATGCCGCCCTGCTCCAGATCGATCTGGATGTCGGTGGCACCGGCATCGAGGCTGTTTTCCAGGATTTCCTTCAATGCCGCCGCCGGCCGCTCGACCACTTCGCCGGCGGCGATTTGCGAGATCAGCACATCGGGCAATACGCGGATCGTCACAACAGGCCTGCAAAGGCGACGCCACGACGCGCCGCCATGGCGCGCCCCAGCCGTTCAATCTCCGCCGCACCCAGCACCTGAAGCGCCAGCGGCAACACGTGGGTGTTTTCAAATTCGAGATGGCTGCGATTGAGGGAAATGAAGCGCTGCGCCAGCATCGGGTCCAGCGTGCCCGCCTCACCGCGTTCAAGCTGCTGCAGCGTTGCGCGCAGACGCCGCCACAACAGGGCCAGTTCGTCGTGTTCCAGCGTCAGCGTTTCCACCAGGTCGCAGGCGCCCGGCGCGCCCGCCTGCTCCAGAAGCGGAAACAGATTGCGCTCTTCGTCGTCGTGGTGATGAACGGCAGCGGTATCGAAATACGCCAGAATCGCGCGTGCCGCCTGTTGTGCCTGACGATCGGCGCCGTGAGCCGGCAGGTGGTTCAACAATTTATCGAGGGTGTCGCACTGCTTGGCAATACGGCCGTGACACGCTTCCAGCACTTCCAGCGGCCGGTCGAAACCCGGGGCCGGCGCGCCCAGCAAACTGGCGCTCATGGGTTGCGGGTCAGCCGGGCGGGCGCAGTCAGCGGGTGCTTGTCGAAGTAGGCCTTGACGCCGTCCATGATGGCGTTCACCAGTTTGTCCTGGTAGGCGGGATCGTTCAGCCGCCGCTCTTCTTCCGGGTTGGAAATGAATGCGGTCTCGATCAGGATCGACGGAATATCCGGCGCTTTCAACACCGCAAAACCCGCCTGTTCGACCTGTCCCTTGTGCAGCGTGTTGACGCCGCCGATTTCCTTCAGCACCGCGTGCCCGAGCTTCAGGCTGTCGTTGATCGTGGCGGTTTGCGACAGGTCGATCAGGGTCCGTTTCAAAAACGGGTCCTTGACATCGATATTTGCCCCGCCGATCAGGTCGGCATCGTTTTCCTTTTTAGCCAGCCAGCGTGCGGCAACCGAGGTCGCACCGTTTTCGGACAGGGCGAACACCGACGATCCGCGCGCATGCGGCTTGATGAAGGCGTCGGCGTGTATCGACAGGAACAGGTCGGCCTTCAATGCGCGCGCCTTGACGACGCGTTGTCCCAGCGGCACAAAATAATCGCCATCGCGGGTCAGCACCGCCCGCATGTTGTCCTGGGCATCTATTTTCTGTTTGAGTTTTTTGGCGAGCGCCAGGGTGACATCCTTTTCGTGCGACCCATTCGCGCCGAGTGCGCCCGGATCTTCGCCCCCATGACCGGCATCGATGGCAACGGTAATCAGGCGCACGTATTGCGGCACGCTTCTGGGTTGCTCGCCGCCATTCGTGGGCTGTGCCACGACCGGATGATCGGCAGCAGGGTTGTCCTGCACCGGATACAGGTCCACCACCAGCCGGTGGCCGTATTGCTCCAGCGGTTGCAGCTGGAAGATCGAGGGTTTGACCGCGGTCTTGAGGTCGAGCACCACGCGCATCACGCCGGGTCGATTCAGGCCCACGCGGATCGAACGGATGTAGGGATCGTCGGGGGTCAGCTGCGCGGCCAGCGCGTTGAGTGCCGTGCCCGCCTCCACACCTTCCAGATCGATGACCAGACGGTCCGGATTCGCCAGGGTGAAGTATTTATTTGAAATTGGTTGCGTTGATTCGAGCGTGATCCGGGTGTAATCGGAGGACGGCCACAGGCGCGTGGCGGTCAGTTGCAGCGCCTGGGCCAAGCCCGAGGTCAGGGTCAAACACAACAGTAGTGTTTTCAGCAGATTAAGCAACATGTCTCCAGGTAACGTGCTCCGCGCGGGCTCTTCGCCTCGCATTCAACGGTACGGCTGTCGTCGTCGATCCGCAAATGGATCACCACATCAGGGGTAGGCAACCAGCCAGCTGCCTTTTCCGGCCATTCAATCAGACTCACCGTTCGGCCATCGTCCGTATCGCGAAATCCCGCGTCCAGCCATTCGCGCGGGTCATGCATACGATACAGGTCATAATGATATAGCTCAAATGCAGGCAGGCTGTAAGTTTCCACCAAGGTGTAGGTTGGACTCTTCACTCGCCCCTGATGTCCCAGTGCACGCAGCATTCCCCGCACCAAAGTCGTTTTCCCCGCACCCAGATCGCCTTCCAGGTAGAACGTCATGCCCGGCATCAGTTCCCGCGCCAGCCGCGCGCCGAAATTCAGCGTCGCGGCTTCGTCGGCCAGATAGCAGGTGCTGCGCACGGTATCATCGGCTTTATGCATGATCATGACTTATCCCAACTGGCGCAGCACATCAGGCAATGGGGGCGCGAACTCGGCTTTGCCGCTGTCGGCATTGCCGATATCGACTTGAGTGCGGCCGAAGCGGGCTTGCAGGCGTGGCTGGAAAAAGGCTTTCATGGTGAGATGGATTATATGGCGGCGCACGGCACCAGGCGCAGCCGCCCGGCCGAACTGGTACCGGGAACGGTTCGCGTCATCAGCGCACGGCTCGATTATTTCCCGCCTGCTTCGACCGATCCGCATGCCGTGCTGGCCGATACGGATGCCGCCTACCTTGCCCGCTATGCACTGGGGCGCGATTATCACAAGGTGCTGCGCAATCGGTTGCAAACGCTGGCCGAGCGCATCGGCCGCGAAGTCGGCGAACATCATTTCCGCGTGTTCACCGACAGCGCTCCGGTGCTTGAAGTGGAACTGGCTACCCAATCCGGGCTGGGCTGGCGCGGCAAGCACACGCTGTTATTGAATCGGCAACACGGCTCGTGGTTTTTTCTGGGCGAGATCTATACCGACCTGCCGCTGCCGCTGGATACCCCCGAAGCCAATCACTGCGGCACCTGCCAGGCCTGTATCGACATCTGCCCGACGCGGGCCATCGTTGCGCCCTACTCGCTCGACGCGCGACGCTGCATTTCCTATCTCACCATCGAACTCAAGGGCAGCATTCCGCTGGAACTGCGCCCGCTGCTGGGTAATCGCATCTACGGCTGCGACGACTGCCAGCTGGTGTGCCCGTGGAACCGCTTTGCGCAGACCGCCACCCTGCCGGACTTTGGCGTGCGCAACGGACTCGACAGCGCGCGGCTGGTGGACCTGTTCGCCTGGAGCGAGACCGACTTCAACGAACGGCTGGCCGGTTCTCCGATCCGCCGCATCGGGCACGAACGCTGGTTGCGCAATATTGCGGTTGCGCTAGGTAACGCGCCGCCGTCTGCTGCAAGCCAGGCCGCGCTCGGCGCGCGCGCCAGCCATCCGTCCGAACAGGTGCGCGAGCATGTGATGTGGGCGCTGTCGCGCCAACTAGACACCCCTTAATTCGCGTGCAGCTCCTGCCGTGCGTGACGAATCACCGACGCTCCTGAACTCAACGCCAGCCCCGCCAGCACCAGTGCCACCGCAATATCCGGCCAGCCATGTGCAGTGACCCACACCCCGGCTGCCGCCCCCATCACCGCCAGGTTGCCGAGCGCGTCGTTGCGCGAACACAGCCACACTGAGCGCGCCTGCGCGTCGCCCTGGCGATGCGCATACAAAAGCGCTGCCACGCCGACGTTGACCGCCAGCGCCAGCAGGCTGACCCAGCCCATGATGAACGGCTCCGGCACGGTACCGGCCGACCACTGCCAGGCCGACTTGCCGAGCACGAACACGCCGTAGCCGACCATCAGCCAGCCTTTCCATAAGGCGGTACGCGAACGCCATACCGGCGCCAGCCCCAGCACGAACAGGGCGACGCCATAATTGCCGGCATCGCCCAGAAAATCGACCGCATCGGCCAGCAAGGACACTGACTGCGCGGCGAAGCTGGCGTAGAGCTCGACGCCGAACATCAGCGCATTCAGTACCAGCGCAATCCACAGCGCGCGCCGGTAGCGCGGATCGGGCGGCGCGGCGTCGCACGCCGAATCGCAACCACATCCGCTCATGATGTCGGCGGCGCCAACGGGTGGAGCACAGCCCGGCGCAGCAGGTAAAATGACATTTCTCTCATCCCGCCATCTTGCCACTCATGTCCACGAATGCACATTCCCCCATCGGCGTATTCGATTCCGGCATCGGCGGGCTCACTGTCGTGCGCGCGTTGATGGAGCGCCTGCCCTACGAAAACATCGTCTACTTCGGCGACACCGCACGCGTGCCCTACGGTGTGAAGTCGGTCGAGACCATCGCCCATTACACCACCCAGATCGCCCAGTTCCTGCTGGAAAAAGACGTCAAGATGCTGGTCATCGCCTGCAACACCATGGCGGCGGTGGCCTCGCAGGTGGTCAAGGACCTGTCCGCCGTGCCGGTGCTGGACGTGATCGACGCCGGCGCGGTGTCGGCGCGCGGCGGCAAGCGCATCGGCGTGATCGGCACCCCCACCACCATCAACAGCAACGCCTACGCGCGCGCCATTCACGAATATGCGCCCGACTCGCGCATCCATTCGCAGGCTTGCGCGCTGTTCGTGCCGCTGGTGGAAGAAGGCTGGCTCGACCATGAAGTCACGCGCCTCACCGCACAGGATTACCTGAAACCGCTGCTGGCCGAACACATTGATACCCTGGTACTCGGCTGCACCCACTATCCGCTGCTGAAACCCCTGCTGCGCGAGGTGGCCGGACAAGACGTCAATCTGGTCGACTCGGCCGAAGCCATGGCCGAACAGGTCGCCCAGTTGCTCGCCGACAGGCAACTGGCCAACCCCAGCCGCACTCCGCCGCGTTACGACTTTCACGTCACCGACGTGCCGCTGCGCTTCCAGACCATCGGCGAGCGCTTTTTGGGGCGCACGCTCAACAATGTGCACGTGGTGAAGTGGTAAACGTCCGGCGCTCGACATGATCCGGGTCAACGCACAGATCGAACTCGACGAGCGCGAAATCCAGGAAGACTTCGTGCGCGCCTCGGGCCCCGGCGGGCAAAACGTCAACAAGGTATCGACTGCGGTGCAACTGCGCTTCGATGTTGCCCGTTCCGCGTCGTTGCCGGATCCGGTACGCGAACGCCTCATGAAACTGGCGGGTCGCCGACTCACGCTGGACGGCGTGCTGATCATCGAGGCTGAACGCTATCGCAGCCAACGACGCAACCGCGATGACGCACTGGAACGCCTGCTCGAGCTGATTCGGGAAGCCTGTGAAGTCGACAAGCCGCGCCGCCCGACCCGTCCCACGCTCGCCTCCAAAAAGCGTCGCCTGGAAGGCAAGCAGCGACGCGGGGAAACCAAAAAGCTGCGCACCCTGAAACCACGTCACGATGGCTAGGCAGACATGAAACTGCGGTCTTGAACAGGAGCATTCACATTGAACCGAACATTGATAATCATTGCCGCATTCATGCTGTTACCTGCTGTGACCTCGGCCAGCACGCTGACGGGACGCGTAGTGGCCATTGCCGACGGCGATACGCTGACCCTGCTGGTTGGGCGCCAGCAACACGTAATCAAACTCGCTGCCATCGACGCCCCTGAGCGCTACCAGGCATGGGGTGACCGATCGCAGACCAATCTCAGCAGGCTGGCGCTAAACCAGATGGCCGTCGCCGAATGCTTCAGGTTTGATCAAAAGGGCCAACGACTCTGCAAGCTCACGGTGAACCGCGCAGACATCGGCCTTGCGCAGATCCAGTCGGGGATGGCCTGGTGGTCCAGACAAGAGGCCAATGCACAGTCCGCAGAAGACCAGTCAGCCTATTCAAGCGCCGAACTAATGGCGAAATTGAGGCGGCTGGGATTGTGGGGCGACACCCTTCCTGTTCCGCCCTGGGAATTCAGAAACGAACGCTAACGTCGCCTTGCCCATGAACATGAAACGGGGTATCCCTGACCCGCTTGCCACATGATGTGTTTGCTCGCCGCATGATCGTCGTCCAATCGTCCAGGGTCCTGGTCGGCCACTAGAAGTATGGTACGCCCCCGATTGTGGTTTTTTCTGTGGACCGGGGCGAGATCGACCTGTCGGAAGGTGAAGCCCACCAATGCGTACGCGCACTGCACGATTGCCTGGGCCCGCTCCCATGCGCTGCGATTGCGACCGAAACATGCGGCGCCGTTACCGAAACAGGATTCATGCCCCGCGATATTTTTTTATTGTTCCAAACACCCCACAATGGGTTCAGGCAAGCCGTCGCTCAAACCAGGGCCAAGCGGCTTGCCCGATCGAGCCTGAATCAACCAAACGTCAGCCCCATCGCCTCGCGCACGTCGCGCATGGTGTCATGCGCCAGTTCCTGCGCCTTTTCGTTGCCGTCGGCGAGTATGTTGCGCACCTGGTCGGGGTTCTCTTCGTAATACTGCGCGCGCTCACGGATGGGCGCGAGTTCGGCCAGCACGGCATCGATCACCGGCTGCTTGCAATCGAGGCAACCGATGCCGGCGCTGGTGCACCCCGTCGTCACCCATTGGCGGGTTTCGTCGTCCGAATACACCAGATGAAACTGCCACACCGGGCAATTGGCCGGGCTGCCGGGGTCGGTGCGACGCACGCGTGCGGGGTCGGTCGGCATGGTGCGGATTTGCTTGCTGACGTTTTCCGGATCCTCGCGCAGCGCAATCGTGTTGTTGTAGGACTTGGACATTTTCTGGCCGTCGAGTCCCGGCATTTTCGAGGCGGCGGTCAACAGCGCCTCGGGCTCGGCCAGGATCATCTTGCCCGATCCTTCGAGATAGCCGAACAGGCGTTCGCGATCATTGACCGACAGGTTCTGCGCGTCGTTCAGCAGCGCCTTGGCTGATTCCAGGGCTTCGTCGTCACCCTTTTCCTGATAGGCGTTGCGGCACTCCTCATACAGCTTGGCTTTTTTCGAGCCGAGTTTCTTGACGGCAGCACGTGCCTTGTCCTCGAAACCCGCCTCGCGCCCGTACATGTGGTTGAAGCGGCGTGCCAGCTCCCGGGTAAATTCGATGTGCGGCACCTGGTCCTCGCCTACCGGCACCAGGTTGGCGCGATAGATCAGGATGTCGGAGCTCATCAGCAGCGGATAGCCGAGAAAGCCGTAGGTCGATAGATCCTTGCTGGCCAGTTTTTCCTGCTGATCCTTGTAGGTGGGCACGCGTTCCAGCCAGCCCAGCGGCGTCATCATCGACAACAGCAAATGCAGTTCGGCGTGTTCGATCACGCGCGACTGCACGAACAAGGTGGCCTGGGCCGGATCGACTCCTGCAGCCAGCCAGTCGATCACCATGTCGCGCGCATTTTCCTCGATGACCTGCGGCGAATCGTAATGCGTGGTCAGCGCGTGCCAGTCGGCGACGAAGAACAGGCACTGGTATTCGTTTTGCAGCCGCAGCCAGTTTTTGAGGACGCCGTGGTAGTGGCCAAGATGAAGCCGTCCGGTAGGACGCATGCCGGAGAGAACGCGATCAGAATACATGTTGGTCAAGTGGTGAGTGGTGAGTAGTAAGTGGTGAACGGAATCAGGACAGCACGATCTGGATCAGCCCGATCAGCTGCGCTGAATCCATGCCGCTGACCAGCGCAATGAGACCGATGAACAGGCTGATGAGCGGCCACAGGATGATGCCGAGAATACCGGTGAACATCAGGCCAAGCAAAATGAACAGGCCGTAGGGCTCGATCCGGGCAAACTGCATCGCCTGTTTCAACGGCAGCAGGCTGACGGCGATGCGGCCACCGTCGAGCGGCGGCAGCGGAATGAGATTGAGTGCCATCAGGATGACATTAATGAACACGCCCGCCGCGCCCATCAGAATCAGCGGGGCAGAAGTAAAACCGCTCCCCAGCGCATGGCCCAGCTGAATCATCAGTGCCCAGAACACGGCCATGACGAAGTTGATGCCGGGTCCGGCAGCGGCGACCCACAGCATGTCCTGCTTGGGTCGACGCAGGTGGGCAAAATTGACCGGCACCGGCTTGGCCCAGCCAAACAGGATCGCGCCGCCGCCCAGCAGTTTGCTGGTCAGCAATATCATCAGTGGCACGAGGATGGTGCCGACCGGGTCGATGTGCTTGAGCGGATTGGCGGTGATGCGCCCCGCCGCGGCCGCGGTCATGTCACCGAAGAAGCGCGCCACATAACCGTGTGCGGCCTCATGCAAGGTGATGGCGAAGATCACGGGAATCGCAAACACGGCAATTTTCTGGATCAGGCTGAGTTCCATCCGGGGTCAGTCCTCGAAGCCCGACACATCACCCTTGCCGTAGCGCAGCACGATGGGCGTGTCGGTGGTGAGATCGACCACAGTAGTTGGCGTGAGGCCACAGGCACCGCCGTCGATGACCAGATCGACCAGGTGTTCCAGGCGTTCGCGAATTTCCCACGGCTCGGTCAACGGCACGTCCTCGCCCCGCAACAGCAGCGTGGACGACAGGATGGGCTCGCCCAGTTCTTCCAGCAAAGCCTGCACGATGGGGTGGTCCGGCACGCGCAAGCCGATGGTGTCGTGCTTTTTGTGCAGCAGCCGCTTCGGCACTTCGCGCGTGCCACGCAGAATGAAGGTATAGGCGCCCGGCGTGTGCGCCTTCAGCAGCCGGAACTGGTTGTTGTCCACCTGGGCATACCGCCCCAGTTCGGACAAGTCGCTACAGATCAGCGTGAGATCGTGCCCGGTATCGAGGCCGCGTACCGACAGCAGCTTCAACGCTGCTTCCTTGTCGCCGATGTGGCAGCCCAGCGCATAGCACGAGTCGGTGGGATACACGATCACGCCGCCGCGTTTGAGGATGTCGACGGCCTGCTGAATCAGACGGGGCTGCGGGTTATCCGCATGAATATTGAAAAATTGCGCCATGGATGCTCAAACGTGGGTAAGGGAAAAATGGGATGCAAGCTCGGGCCAGTCCTGCCAGACCGGTTTGCAGTAATGCGGGAGGGCCGGCAGACGGCCAATATCGATGCCTTCGCCTGGCGCATGGAAATCGGCCCCGCGTGAAGCCTTGAGACTGAACGCGCGCGCCAGGTCGGCGAACTTGCCGTACTCGGAAGGATGGTGGCTGCCGGTGATCACTTCGATCCCCTCCCCCCCAAGCGCGCGAAAGGCATCGAGAAACAGCAGCAACTGACGCGGGTTGAACGCGTAGCGTCCGGGATGGGCGATGACCGCCATGCCGCCGCTGGCGCGAATCCAGCCGACGGCGTTTTCCAGCGTGGTCCACTCGTGTTCGACGAAGCCGGGGTGGCCCGGCGTGAGAAAGCGCTTGAACGTGGTGCGCATGTCGGGCGCATGCCCCTGCTCTACTAACCAGCGTGCAAAATGGGTGCGCCCCACCATCTGCTTGTTGACGGCATGGGCGTCGGCACCTTCATAGGCACCAGCGATGCCATGACTGGCCAGATCGTCAGCCATGCGCCGGGCACGCGCCATCCGGCCCTTGCGGATGGCGCCCAGGCCGGCTGCCAGCTCGGGGTGACGCGGGTCGATGCGCAGTCCCACGATGTGAACCGTCTGCCCGCCCCAGGTCACCGATATCTCGACGCCCGGGATCAGGATCACGCCTGCTGCGTCCGCAGCCACGCGTGCCGACGCCAGCCCATCCACGTCATCGTGGTCGGTCAGGGCAAGCGCATGCACGCCATTGGCGGCCGCGCGCGCGACCACATCGGCGGGCGCCAGGACGCCGTCGGACACGTTGGAATGGCAATGCAGATCGATATTGAGCATCGAAAACCGGGATTAGGCAACCAAGGTAAAAGCGCTTGGTCAGGAGGGGGAATCATAGCAAAATACGCGGTCACTCGAATTACCGCTGGCAGACTGCCGCCCACCCATGAAAAAACTGCTGTTTGATCTGTTCCCGATCATTATCTTTTTCATTGCCTACAAAATTGGCGATTCCAACGCCGAGGCCACCCGCGCCTTCATGGCGACCGTGGGCCTGCCGCAGCCGGTTGGCGTAGGCGAAAAACCCGGCATCTATCTGGCCACACTGGTCGCCATCATCGCCAGCTTCGGACAGATCGGCTGGGTCAAGCTGCGCGGCGGCAAGGTCGAAGCCATGATGTGGCTCAGTCTGGGCATCATCGCGGTATTTGGCGGCGCCACGCTGTGGCTGCACAACGAGAGCTTCATCAAGTGGAAACCAACGGTGCTGTACTGGATTTTTGCCGGCATCATTTTTGGCTCTGGCCTGGTCGGTCGCAACGTGATTAAAAGTTTAATGAACACGCAAATGGAACTTCCTGACCCTGCATGGGGTCGGTTGAACGCGAGCTGGGGCGGTTTTTTTGCCTTCATGGGGGTTGCAAATTTATTTGTCGCCTTCAACTTCTCGACTGACGCCTGGGTCAACTTCAAGCTGTTTGGCAGTTTGGGACTGATGCTGGTGTTCGTTATCGGTCAGAGCATGATGCTGACCAAATATCTGGACAAAGCTGATTTGGAAAAGGAAGAAAAACAATAATGTTCTATGCCATCGTCGGACAGGATGTGTCTGACAGCCTCGACAAACGGCTTGCCGCCCGTCCTGCGCATCTCGATCGTCTGCATGCGCTGCAACAGGCCGGCCGCCTGTTGCTGGCCGGTCCTTTCCCCAACATCGACAGCAACGACCCCGGTGCGGCGGGTTTTTCCGGCAGCCTGATCGTGGCCGAATTCGACACCCTTGCCGACGCCCAGGCCTGGGCCGATGTCGATCCCTATGTGGCGGCAGGTGTGTATGCCGACGTGACCGTCAAACCATTCAAGAAAGTGTTGCCCTCATGAGTACGGCCGACCTGATTCGCCAGCGCCTCGCTGTGCTGGAGCCCGAAACCCTGACGCTGGAAGACGAAAGCGCCCAGCACAAAGGCCATGCCGGTGCGGCCTCGGGCGGCGGACATTTTCGTCTCACCCTGGTGTCGCCCCAGTTCCGCAACCTCAAGACCCTCGCCCGCCACCGTCTGGTGTACGAAGCCATGGGCGAACTCATGCAGCGCGAAATCCATGCGCTGTCGATTACAGCCTTAACCCCCGAAGAACTCTAAAAGGAATCCACATGCGTGTTGCTCTGCTCCCCACCCTGATCCTGCTGGCATTGTCCCCTCTGGCACTGGCCCAAGCGCCTGCTGCAGCCGATTCCGGCAAGCCGATGGCCGTGGTCAACGGGAAGGAAATTCCGGCCTTGTATGCCGATCTGGTCAAGCACGAAATGGCCCAGGGTCAACCTGATTCGCCACAACTCGATGCCCGCGTGCGCGAGTCGCTGATCAATCTGGAACTGCTGTCGCGCGCCGCGCTGGACAAGGGGCTCGACAAAGACGCCAACCTGGCCGCCGCGCTGGATATCCGCCGCAAGGATCAGCTGGCCAAGGCTTATCTGGAAGACTACGTCAAAACCCACCCTGTCACCGATGCCGAAGTGAAGGATGCGTACGACAAGGCCAAGGCCGCACCGGTTGAGCTCGAATATCGCGCACACCACATCCTGGTCAAGACCGAAGCCGAAGCCAAGAAGCTGATTGCCGATCTGGGCAAAAAAGCCAATTTCGACGACCTGGCCAAAAAGTATTCCCAGGATCCGGGTTCAGCCAAGAACGGCGGTGCACTTGACTGGTCTGACCGGCGCGCGTTCGTGGCGGAGTTCTCAGATGCCCTGGCCGGCCTGAAGAAGGGTGAAACCACCAAGACGCCGGTGAAAACGCAGTTCGGGTATCACATCATCCGCCTCGACGACACCCGTCAGCCGCAGATCCCGCCGCTGGATGCCGTGCGTGGCGAAATCGTCAAGCAATTACAGCAGCAACGCATCCGTGAAGCCATCACGGCCATTCGTGCCAGTGCAAAAATCGAATAATCCGCTAATAATATAAATGGGGACATTGTCCCCCTCTCAATAATGATAGGGAGCCATCATGGCCGGCAAAGAATACAACCACCTGCAAGACGTTTTTCTTAACACCCTGCGCAAAGAGCGCATTCCCGTGTCGGTGTTTCTCGTCAATGGCATCAAGCTGATGGGGCGAATTGAATCATTCGACCAGTTCGTGGTGCTGTTGAAGGGCCAGGATCAGGCAGCGCAGATGATCTTCAAGCACGCCATTTCAACCATATCGCCTTCGCGCGAAGTGGTGTTGCCGCAACGCGAACCCGAGGCGTAAGCTTCAAGCTCAAACGTTATTATTGATGGACGGCCTGTAATCGGGCCGCCGTTTTCGCGTCAACCAGCACGGCAGCGCCACCCCGATATGCCTGCCTGTGACGCGCATCGATTGTGGCCAGTTCCCGCATGTCCTTGCGGTACATCACCACATAGCCTTCGGGATGGGCAGCAAGCCATTTCTCCAGTTCGGCACCCTGCGCCACTACCAGCGGCGATTCCAGCCTGCCCAGAAACTGGTATTGCGCATGGTAATTCGCGGCGTTGGCCACGGGAAAACCCTGCATCTGCACCTGTTTGATCGCCTGCGCCATCGGTTTGATGTCATAAAGCGGATCGATCGATCGTGAGGCGGCCAGTTGCACCAGCGCCAGCGTAAGCGTCCCCAGCATCCCCAGCGTCAGAACCGGATGAACACCGCGCCGCCCGGCCACCCAGGCCAATAGCGCCAACAGCACCATCAACGCACCCGGCCACAATGGTGGCAATTCGACAACCTGTCCCTGCAACGTGGCGATCTGGCCAGTGCCGGCCAGCATCAATATCCCGCCCAGCAACGCCGCCAACAATGCGGGCAAACCGACCTTCAACGTCATTCGATCAACAAGCACGCGTGCAGTCAGCAAGGCGAAAGCAGGAAACAGCGGCACCAGATAATGCGGCTGCTTGCCGCTGATAAAGGAAAACGCGATGAACACCGGCAACATCCAGGCCAGACAAAAGCGCGTGCCGCGGTCCAGGCCGCTGCGCCGATGCTGCGCCAGCGCCTGCCAGAACCCCGGCCAGACAAACCAGGGAAACAACATGACGGGCAACAAGGGCAGATACCACCAGAACGGCCGCCGGTGGGCGAACGAGTCGACCATGCGGTCGGCCGTCTGCCCCCAGAAAATCGCATTGCGATAGGCTTCCCCCCCGGCGAAGCCCGCCGGCACGGCCCACGCCAGCCCGATGGCCGCCCCCAGCAGAATCGCCAGCAACAAGCCGCCAAACCAGCGTTTCCATTCGAGTCCGGGATGCCACCATCGCGCCAATACCGCCACCGGCAACAGGTCCAACAGGATGACCGGGCCCTTGGTCAACACCCCCATGCCGATGGCTATCCCCATCATGACAAAGCCGCGGCGCTTGCCATCGGCAGCCACGAGCACGCCATGCATGCCGAGCAAAACCCAGAATGCCAGCACCACGTCGAACATGACCGAGGTGGAAAAGATGATCCACAGCAGTGCGCTTACCAGGACCAGCGCAGCCTGCCCGCCAAGCCCGGCATGCTGCGGCCACAGGCGACGTGCGAGCAGGCTGGTTTGCAGCAGCGCGCCGGCAGAAAAAATGGGTAACACCAGGCGCGGCCACCAGTCATTGACGCCAAACAGCGCCCAGCCGGCATGGAACATCCAGAACAGGAACGGGGGTTTGTGGCTGTAAGGCTCGCCGTTTTTGAACGGCACCAGAAAATCGCCCCTTAACCACATTTCCCACGCCGCACTGACATACCGCGTTTCGTCGATGGGAATCAGCGGGCGGGTAAACAGCGCGACCACGGTGAGCGCTGCCAGCAACAGCAGGCTCAACAGCAACAGGCCACGTTCGGGGATGTCAGGTTTTGGGAACGGTTTCATCGGTTGGCGGCGCGGTTTCATCCAGTGCGGCATCAATCTGTTCATCCAGGCTCACCCCATGCCGGAAATGGCGATAGAGATAGGCCCCCATCAATCCCGAGATCAGGAACAGGCCGATGGCCAGCACGAGTTTGAGCGTGGGCGCGATGTGCACGCCGCTGCCCACCAAGGCGAATACCAGCGTCTGCGGCAGATAGCCCAGAAACGACCCGAAGAAAAAATGCCGGGGCCGAATGCTGGAAATCCCGGCCGCCAGATTGGTCAGCAAATTATTGCCGACCGGCAGTAGCCTGACCAGTACCGTCATGGAAAAAGGGTGATCATGAATGAACCGATCAAACCGGCCGGCCCGCCCGCCCAGACGGGCACGCAGGAAACTCTGTCCAAACAGGCGCGCATAACTGAAACTCAACATGCAGCCCAGAACCGCGGCCAGCGCGCCGAGCAATGTGCCCAGGCCCATGCTGAACGCATAACCGCCGAGAAAGGCAATGATCTGGCGCGGCAGGCCGACGGCTGTAAACAGGCCGCCCATCAACAGAAACAGCAGGGCGCCATTGATGCCCTGGCCGCGGACCCGCGCATCGATCCAGGCCTCGTTGACGCTATTGCCCAAATCACTGGATTCGAAGAGATAGCCCAGTAACGCCAAGCTCAACATCAGCGCCAGGCCTTTGAGAATGACGCGTGCTTTCATTCAGGCCGCATGTGTCCTAGAGATCGGAGTCCGGCTCGATGACCGGCAAACGCACCCGCCGCTGCAGCCAGGCCACGCCAAACAGATCGACGATCCCGACCCACAGCCGGTTGTGCACGCCATATTTGGAGGTGCCGCGTTCGCGTGCCCGATGACGGATCGGAACCGACACGACTGCGCCACCGTTACGCATGACCAGCGCAGGCAAAAAGCGGTGCAGGTGATCGAAGTTGGGCAGTTGCAGGAAGGTTTCGCGGGCAAACACCTTGAGGCCGCAACCGGTGTCCGGCGTGTTGTCCTTCAGCATGCGCGAGCGCACGCCGTTGGCAATTCTGGACGACAGGCGTCGCAGGAAGGTGTCGTTGCGTTTCGACCGCCAGCCGGCCAGCAATTCGAGATTGGCCGGCTGCGTCGGGTCAGCCAGTTTGGCCAGCAGCGCCGGAATGTCGGCCGGGTCGTTTTGCCCGTCGCCGTCGAGCGTGGCAATCCACTCGTAGCCCGCCGCGGTCACCCCGGTGGTCACTGCCCGACTTTGGCCGCACGAGGCGCGATGGCGGATCACCCGCAACATCGGAAATTCGCTTTTCAGCGTCTCCAGCCTGGCTTGCGAGGCATCGGTGCTGCCGTCGTTGATGTAGAGGATTTCGAACGTGGTGTTGCCGGACAAGGCCGCGGCGATTTCTCGCACCAACGGCTCGACGTTGTCCTGCTCGTTCTTGATGGGTACAACCACGGACAGCCTGCCGTGGTAGGCATGTGTTTGGCGGAGAGGGCGGGATTCGAACCCGCGTTAGGATATTATCCTAAACACGCTTTCCAGGCGTGCGACTTAAACCGCTCATCCACCTCTCCGAGAGCGGCGCATCATACCGGAAGCGCCTACGCGCAGCAAATAGGATTGAATCAGCCCGGCATTCAAACCGTTGTTGCAAAAAGTGACATTCCCCCTCTTGAAGCCCTGTGTTTTGTCCCCATCTTCTGGCGAGAACCAAATGGGAGCCCACATGCAGGACGAACGCAACACCGACACCAACACGGCCGAAGGCCACTCCGACAAGGACACCATGCCGAGTCCGGAAGCAATGCTGCAGGCCGCCGAACGCCAGGCCGCCGAGCATCACGATGCCTGGCTGCGCGCCAAGGCTGAAACCGAAAACATGCGCCGCCGCGCCGCAGAAGACGTCGACAAGGCACGTAAATTCGCAGTGGAAAGCTTTGCCGGCGAGCTGCTGGCGGTTAAGGACAGCCTTGAAGCCGCGCTGGCTGCCGAGTCGCCGAGCGTGGACAACATGAAGGACGGCGTCGAGCTGACCCTGAAGCAGCTGGTCGCTGCATTCGGAAAATTCAGCCTGCAGGACATCGACCCTATGGGCGAAAAATTCGATCCGCACCAGCACCAGGCCATCCAGGTGGTCGAATCCGATCAGCCGGCCAACACCGTGGTCACGGTATTGCAAAAAGGCTATCGCCTGCACGAGCGCACCCTGCGACCGGCGCTGGTGATGGTTGCCAAAGGCAAAGAATAAGCTTTCCGGATGGCATCGGCCTTGAAATGGGCGCCGCCTCCCCCACATTCGATTCAAATCAAACTTTATAGAAGGAACGCATCATGGGACGCATTATTGGCATTGACCTGGGTACCACCAACTCCTGCGTGGCAGTCATGGAAAACGGCAAGCCGAAAGTCATCGAGAACGCCGAGGGCGCGCGCACCACGCCGTCCATCGTGGCCTACACCGAAGACGGCGAAATTCTGGTCGGTGCGCCAGCCAAGCGCCAGGCGGTCACCAACCCCAGGAACACCTTGTACGCAGTCAAGCGCCTGATCGGCCGTCGCTTCGAAGAGAAGGAAGTGCAGAAAGACATCGGCCTGATGCCCTACAAGATCGTCAAGGCTGACAACGGCGATGCATGGGTGGAAGTACGCGACAAGAAAATGGCCGCGCAACAGGTGTCTGCTGAAACGCTGCGCAAGATGAAGAAGACCGCCGAAGACTACCTGGGCGAAGAAGTGACCGAGGCCGTGATTACCGTGCCCGCCTACTTCAATGACAGCCAGCGTCAGGCCACCAAGGACGCCGGCCGCATCGCCGGCCTCGAGGTCAAGCGCATCATCAACGAGCCGACTGCGGCCGCGTTGGCCTTCGGCATGGACAAGAAGGAAGGCGATCGCAAGATTGCCGTGTATGACCTCGGCGGCGGCACCTTCGACATCTCGATCATCGAGATTGCCGAAATGGACGGTGAGCACCAGTTCGAAGTGCTGTCGACCAACGGCGACACCTTCCTCGGCGGCGAAGACTTCGACCAGCGCCTGATCGACTACATCGCTGAAGAATTCAAGAAAGATCAAGGCGTCGATCTGAAGAAGGACGTGCTGGCGCTGCAACGCCTGAAGGAAGCCGCTGAAAAGGCCAAGATCGAACTGTCGTCTGGTCAACAGACCGAAGTCAATCTGCCCTACATCACGGCCGATGCCTCCGGTCCCAAGCATCTGGCGGTGAAAATCAGCCGCTCCAAATTCGAAGCGCTGGTGGAAGACCTGATCAAGCGCACCATTGACCCGTGCAAGATGGCGCTCAAGGATGCCGGCCTGACCACTTCGCAGATCGACGATGTCATTCTGGTGGGCGGTCAGACCCGCATGCCCAAGGTGATGGACGCCGTAAAGGATTTCTTCGGCAAGGATGCACGCCGTGACGTCAACCCGGACGAAGCCGTGGCCGTGGGCGCCGCGATTCAGGGCGGCGTGCTGCAGGGCGAAGTCAAGGACGTGTTGCTGCTCGACGTGACGCCGCTCTCCCTCGGTATCGAAACCCTGGGCAGCGTGATGACCAAGCTGATCCCGAAAAACACGACCATCCCGACCAAGGCTTCGCAGGTCTTTTCGACTGCCGACGACAACCAGAACGCGGTGACCGTGCACGTGCTGCAGGGTGAACGTGAAGTCGCCTCCGGCAACAAGAGCCTGGGCCAGTTCAACCTGTCCGACATTCCGCCCGCACCGCGCGGCATGCCGCAGATCGAAGTCACCTTCGACATCGACGCCAACGGCATCCTGCACGTGTCGGCCAAGGACAAGGCCACCGGCAAGGAAAACACCATCCGCATCCAGGCCAGCTCCGGTTTGTCGGAGGAAGAAATTCAGCGCATGGTGAAGGACGCCGAAGTCAATGCCGCCGAAGATCACAAGGCAGTCGAACTGGCAACCGCACGCAATGCAGCCGATGGCATGATCCACACCGTCAAGAAATCGCTGGCCGAATACGGCGACAAGATCACCGCCGACGAAAAAGCCGCGATCGAGGTGGCCCTGAAAGAGTCCGAAGAAGCCGTGCGTGAAGGGGACAAGGATACCATCGAGGCCAAGACCAATGCCCTGGCCACGGCCAGCCACAAGATCGCCGAGCAGATGCAGCAGGCCGAACAGGCCAAGGCGCAGCCGGGTGGAGCGGCTGGCGGCAGCAGCGATGCCGACGACAACGTGGTGGATGCCGAGTTTGAAGAAGTAAAAGACAAGTAATAGGTAAGTGGTAAGCGGTGAGCGGATAGTGCCGTTCACCGCTTTTTTGCATTTTCCGCTCCCTGCTTACACCTTACCGCTTACTGCTCACCACCATGTCAAAACGCGACTACTACGAAGTCCTCGGCGTTGCCAAGAACGCTTCGGATGATGAAATCAAGAAGGCTTACCGCAAGCAGGCCATGAAGCACCATCCTGACCGCAACCCGGACGACAAGGGCGCGGAGGAAAAATTCAAGGAAGCCAAGCAAGCCTACGAAATTCTGTCCGATGCCGACAAGCGTGCCACCTACGATCAGTTCGGCCACGCCGGAATCGACCAGCAGGCGGGCGGAGGCTACGGTGGCGGGGCCGGAGGTGGTTTTTCCGACGCCTTTTCCGACATTTTCGGCGATATTTTCGGCGGCGGTGGCGGTGGCAACCGGCGCGACCGCGTGTATCGCGGCGCCGACCTGCGCTACAACCTGGAAGTCGGATTGGAAGAAGCCGCACGCGGCACCGAAACCAAGATCCGCATTCCTTCGCTTGAAGAATGCGGCGTTTGTCACGGCAGCGGCGCCAAACCCGGCACCCAGCCCACCACGTGTACCACCTGTGGCGGGCATGGCCAGGTTCGCATTCAGCAGGGCTTTTTCTCGGTGCAGCAAACCTGTCCGCGTTGCAGCGGCACCGGCAAGATGGTGTCCGACCCCTGCACCAGCTGCCACGGTGAAGGCCGCGTCAAGAAGCACAAAACCCTGTCGGTCAAGATACCGGCCGGCGTCGACAACGGTGACCGTATTCGTCTCGGAGGTGAAGGCGAGGCCGGCGTCAACGGCGGACCTGCGGGTGACCTTTATGTCGTGATCCAGCTCAAGGAGCACCCGGTTTTCAAGCGCGATGGCGACGACCTGCATTGCGAAATGCCGATCAGCTTTGCCACCGCTGCACTTGGCGGCGATGTCGAAATCCCCACGCTCGAAGGCCACGCCAAGATCAAGATTCCGGCCGAAACGCAATCGGGCAAGGTATTCCGTCTGCGCGGAAAGGGCATCAAGGGGGTGCGCAGCCACGCACCTGGCGACTTGCTGTGTCACATGCAGATCGAAACGCCAGTCAACCTGTCCGAGCGCCAGAAAGAGCTGTTACGCGAATTCGAAACCCTGAGCCCCGGGCGTAACAACAACCCGCGTGCGCAATCGTTCATGGACAAGGTCAAGTCGTTCTTCAGCCAGTAAGCTAGGCGATCAAAAGGGTTTGAGCTGGCAGATTCAGGAACGAAACGGCCGTACTTGCCGGCCCTGACATACCACAATGCCAGTCAGGGTCGTGCTTGCGAGAACAGGCGAAAGAAGTTCTGCGTCGTTGCCTCGCCCACTGCCTCTGCGGAAATCCCGCGCACCCGCGCGATCTCTTCCGCCACGTGCTTCACGAATCCCGGCTGATTGGTCCGGCCACGATGCGGAACCGGCGCCAGATACGGTGAGTCGGTCTCGATCAGCATGCGCTCCAGCGGAATGGCTGCTGCAACTTCGCGCAAGACAGTGGCATTCTTGAACGTGACGATGCCGGAAAACGAAATATAAAACCCCTGCTCGATGGCCGCCTCGGCGACTGCCAGGCTTTCGGTAAAACAGTGCATCACCCCGCCCGCCTCACCTGCCTGCTCCTCGCGCATGATGCGCAAGGTATCGGCCGCTGCAGAGCGGGTGTGGATCACCAGGGGTTTGCGACTAGCCCGCGCCGCACGAATATGGGTTCGAAACCGTTCGCGTTGCCATTCGAGGTCACCGGTGAGCCGGAAATAATCGAGCCCGGTTTCACCAATCGCCACCACTTTGGGGTGATCGGCCAGCGCGACCAGTTCTTCTACCGTGGGTTCGGTGCAATCTTCGTGATCAGGATGCACACCGACGGATGCGTAGACGTTGGCATGAGCTTCGGCCAAAGCGCGGACTTCAGGGAATTTTTCCAGTTCGACGCTGATGCACAGCGCGTAGTCAACCTGGTTCTGCGCCATGAGGTCGAATATCTCGGGTAGCTTGCTGGCCAGGTCGGGAAAATTGATATGACAGTGGGAATCGATGAACATGCGGCTTGAGTCGCGCCGCCGAGCGACGCTACATGGTATGTGTTGGACGTACCGATTTTAACGAACCACCCAGCAATCCTTCAATTTTGTTTTGTGCCGCCTTGCCGCTCTCGTTGAAAGCGAACTGCACCCCAACGCCCTGCGTGCGGCCGCCATGAGAACCCGCAGGCGTTACCCACACCACCTTGCCTGACACCGGCAGCTTGGCGGCATCTTCCATCAGGGTCAGCAGCATGAAGACTTCTTCGCCCATTTTGTAGTCTTTGTTGGTGGGAATGAATAAACCGCCGCCCTTGATAAACGGCATGAACGCGGCAAACAGTGCCGACTTTTCCTTGATCGACAAGGAAAGCACGCCGGGTCGAACCTGGCCGATGAAGTCGTTTTCTGCTGCAGTACTCATGTTTGTTTCTCTTCCCTGAAAAGGCGTCGATATTGAATCAGCCAGGCTTCCTGTTGCAAAGCCCGATTAAGCGGGTGCGTTAGCGTGCGACCCGCTTCGGCATGGGTTTTGACCAATGCCAGCAAGCCGGATAAATCCACCTGCCTGCCCAGCGTAGTCAGTGCGTCGCCAAAATCGCGATTGAACTGCACTCTGCCCTGCAATTTTACTGCCAGCAAGTCGGCCAGCCATTTATACGCTACGGTGTGCCATGCCTGCAGCTGAATCGTTTTCCAGCTATCCGCCAGCGCAATCGGATCAAGCTGCCGCGGTCGTGCCAGGCCATCCAGCACACTGCGACGCGCGTCCAGTTCGACATCATCGGCCCAGTTCAGCGCATCCAGTGGGGCGCCGCCGGCCAGGGCCAGTAGGGTCGACGCATCGCCGACCTGTTGCGCTGCCAGCCACTGCGCCGAAACCGCTTCGGCTGGCAGACCGATATTCAGGCGCGTACAGCGGCTGCGTATCGTGGGCAGCAGGCGCCGCGGCTGATCCGACACCAGTACGAATACTGTATTTAACGGCGGTTCCTCCAGCACCTTTAACAGGGCGTTGGCTGCCGCCAGATTCAGGCTGTTGGCGGGGTTGACCAGCACCACGCGGAACCCTGCCCGATAAGTGGATAGCTGGACAAAGTCGACCGCATCTCGTGCCTGATCGACCTCGATCGCCGTCGCCAGCTTGATGTCGCCTTCCTTGCCGGTTTTTTCCTGCAGGGTGATCAGACGAAAATCCGGATGGCCGCCGGTGTCGAACCAGTGACAAGCCGGGCAGCTGCCACACGCCGCGCCGTCAGCTTGCGGCGCTTCGCACAGCAAGGCCTGCGCCCATGCCAGCGCCAGCGCGCCCTTGCCCACGCCACGCGGGCCGGCCAGCAACAGGGCCTGCGCAGTAAGCGCTGCCACGCCACACCCAGCCACGGATAGGGGGCGCTCACGCGAGCCCCTGCAACAGTTGGGCGATCTCGTGCTGCAGGGCGTCAATCGATTTGCGTGCATCGAGCACGCGAATACGTGCGGGCTCGGCCTGTGCGCGCTCGAGATAGGCGTTGCGGACCCGATTGAAAAAGCTGTCGGCTTCGCGCTCGAAGCGGTCTGCCACGCGGACAGCCGATCGACGCGTCTCCGCCACCTCGGACGGCACATCGAACAACAGCGTCAGGTCGGGCTGGAAGCCGCGCTGGACCCAGGCTTCAAGTGCGGCAATGCGTTCCGCCGCGATCCCGCGTCCACCGCATTGGTAGGCATAGCTGGCGTCGGTAAACCGGTCCGACACCACCCATGCACCGCGCGCCAGTGCAGGCAAAATCAGCTCGGCCAGGTGCGCCTGGCGGGCAGCAAACATCAGCAGCAATTCGGTATCGGCATCCATGTCGCGATGCAGCAACAGCTCGCGCAGGGTTTCGCCCAGCGGCGTGCCGCCGGGCTCGCGGGTGACGATGACTTCTTTACCCTGCTGTCGCAGCCAGCCTGCAACAAAGCCCAGATGCGTGCTTTTTCCGGCGCCGTCGACACCGTCAAGCGTGATGAATTTTCCTGAAACCGTCATCGTTGGAAGCGGTTAACCGCGCGGTTGTGTGCTTTCAGATTGCTGGAAAAGACGTGGGTACCATCGCCACGTGCAACGAAATACAAGGCTTCCGTGTTGGCCGGATTAAGTGCGGCCTGGATCGCTGCTTCGCTGGGCATCGCTATCGGCGTGGGGGGCAGCCCGGCTCGCGTATAGGTATTGTACGGCGTGTCCCGCAGCAGATCGGCCTTGCGCAAATTGCCGTCGAAGCGTTCGCCCAGGCCATAGATCACGGTGGGGTCGGTTTGCAGGCGCATGCCCAGCCTGAGCCGGTTCAGGAATACGCCCGCAATGCGCGGCCGTTCGGAGGCAGCGCCGGTTTCCTTCTCCACGATCGACGCCATGATGAGCGCCTCATACGGGCTGCGGTAGGGCAAACCCGCTGCACGATCTGCCCAGGCCGCCATGAGTTTGTCGTGCTGCATCTGGTAGGCGCGCCGCAGCACCTTGATGTCGGAGGTGTGGGGCGCGTAGAAATAGGTATCGGGAAACAGCAGGCCTTCAGGATGGGCCTCGTCGGCACCCAGCGCCTGCATGATTTCGGCATCGCTCATATCGGCGCTGTCATGCTTCAACAAGGACTGGGCGGCCAGCACGGCACGCACTTCACGCCAGTTCTTGCCTTCAATGAATTGCACCAGCGCCTGCGAGACGTCGCCTCGTTCGATCCTGGCGAACAATTCAAGCGGCGTAAGCGGCTGGTCGAGCGTGTACACCCCGACCTTGAGTGTCCCGGCCTTGCCCATGACGCGTCCGAGCAGCCAGAACACCTGCGCGTTGCCGATGATGCCTTCGCGTTCCAGCATCCGGCTCAGGCTGCGCAAATGCATGCCGGGTGTGACGTTGATCGTTTTCGGCAGCGGCTCGATGTGCAAGGGTTGCTGGCCATACCAGACCAGGCCGCCGGCCCCGATCAGAACAGCCAGGGCGACCAGCATGAGCATTTTTTTAATCAGTTTCTTCATACAAGGCGTTATTCAAAGTCGTCGTCCAACCTGCAGAGGACCAGGTCACGTCATCCAGCCTCGCCACCCGGCGCGCACCGATCACGCTGTTGCAGATCATCACTTCATCGGCAGCGAGTATAGCGTCTGGCAGCCAGCGGCCGATATGGCACCGGATGCCGAGGCGCGCGGCCGCACGTAGCAGACGTGCACGGGTCACCCCCGCCACGCCGCATTCGCTCAAATCCGGGGTATACAGTTCTCCCTGGCTGACCCAGAACAGATTGCTCATTACCCCGCTGATCAGCGCACCCGTGTCGTCACACAGCACCCCTTCATCAATCTCGGGGTCATGCCACTCTGCACGCGCCAGCACATTCTCCAGACGATTCAGGTGCTTGACCCCTGCCAGCCGGGGTTGCCGCGCCAGACGCAGCGTGCACCAGCACGCGTGAATAGCGGCCGCCACCTTGGGTCGGGCATGCGGCGGCAAAGGGGATGACATGACGATGCGGGTGCCGGCATGCGCCCCCGTCGACGCATAGCCGCGTTCGCTGGCACCGCGCGTGATGATGATCTTGACGACGCCTTCACCCGCTTCGGCCACCTGGCACACTTCGGCGCGCAACCGGGCCTCATCCGGACGGGCGAGCGCGAGTGCGGCACAGTCGGAATCAAGCTTGGCGAAATGGTCGGCCCACCACACCGGCTGTCCGGATTGCGAGCGCAAGGTGCGGAACACACCATCGCCGTAAGCCAGACCGCGATCGCGTGCGTTCACGCTATCCGCTGGCTGGCCGTTGACGAGAATCATGTGGACTCCAGTGCGCGCAGCAGACCTTGCGCCTTGGCGCGGGTTTCTTCAAGTTCGCGCTGGGCGTCTGAGTCGGCAACGATGCCGGCGCCGGCACGAAAAACCAGTTCGTTGTCACGCAGCAGAAAACTGCGGATCAGGATATTGAAATCAAAGCTGCCATCGTGATTGATGTATCCCACGCTGCCGGTATAGCTGCGACGCGGCGCGTGTTCCAGTTCATGAATGATCTGCATGGTACGCACCTTGGGACATCCCGTAATGGTGCCGCCGGGGAACACCGCGCGCAAGGCATCCAGCACCCGCATATCCGCACGCAATTGCCCGCAAACGGTGGATTCGATGTGATGCACGTGGCGATAGCTGGCAATGTCCATCAAGGCCGGCACCTTGACGCTGCCAGGCACGCAGACCCGCCCCAGATCGTTGCGTTCCAGGTCGACCAGCATGACGTGCTCGGCGCGTTCCTTGGGGTGGGCCTGCAGGCGTGCGCGCAGTTCGGCATCCTCGACTTCATCTTCGCTTCTGGGATGGGTGCCGGCAATCGGACGGGTTGCCAGCAGGCCATTGCGGTCGAGCCGGACCAGCCGCTCGGGTGACGAACTCACGATCGTCCAGTCTTCCATCTGCACCAGTGCGGAAAACGGCGCGGGATTCTTGAGCAGCAACTGCGACAGCAGCGATGCGGGGGGAATGGCATCGCTGAATTGCGCCCGCCAGCCGCGCGACAGATTGACCTGGAACACGTCGCCGGCCCGGATGTAATCCTGAATCTGCGCGACGCCCTGCAAAAAGGCAGCCGGGTCGTCTTCATGCAGCTCAACGCATTCAGGTAAGGCGGGCAACGCGGGCATCGTCCCGGCCAGATCGTGCGCCATCGTGTCGAGCAATGCGTGTTGCCCGGACTCCGCCATCAGCACACAGCGGCCACTGTCACGCTGATACAGGATGGCGGCGGGAATCCGTGCGAGCCAGGCGAGCGGAAAATCGGGGTCGTCTTCGAAGCCGACGCTGGGCTCGAACAGGCCGCCCAGTTCATAGGAAAACGCGCACAGCCAGCCGCCAGCGAATGGCAAATCCTGTTCAGAATTGGGGGACTGGAGTGGATGGATTTGCATCGCAGGGTGCGATTGCAATCCCTGCAGGCCATCCGAGTTGGTAAGACGAACGATGTCCTGCGGAAAAGCAAACAGCACGTCCCAGCCGCTGTCGCCACTGCTGTAAAGCAGGCCGGGATAACGCTGCGGGTGCGCGGCCTGTAGCCCTACCAGATCAGGCTTCTGCTGATGCGGTTGCGGCAACCATTCACGGATAACCGGCGTGTTCAGGCTATCCCCAGTGACAATCAAATGCGCTTGAAGATGAGCGAGCCGTTGGTGCCGCCAAAACCGAAGTTGTTCTTGAGTGCCGCGTCGATTTTTATGTCACGCGCAGTGTTGGCGCAGAAATCGAGATCGCACTCCGGATCCTGCGAAAAGATGTTGATGGTGGGCGGCGATACCTGATGATGCACGGCCAGCACGGTGAATACCGACTCCACGCCGCCAGCGCCACCCAGCAGGTGCCCGGTCATCGACTTGGTCGAGTTGACCACGGTCTTGTAGGCCGCATCGCCCAGCGCCAACTTGATCGCATCGGTTTCATTCTTGTCGCCGAGCGGGGTCGAGGTGCCATGTGCGTTGATGTATTGCAACTGGTCCGGGTTGAGCCCGGCGTTGCGCATCGCATTCAGCATCGAGCGCCTGGGTCCGTCGGTGCTCGGTGCGGTCATGTGATAGGCGTCGCCGCTCATGCCAAAGCCAGACACCTCGGCATAGATTTTGGCGCCCCGCTTCTTGGCGTGCTCATACTCTTCCAGCACCATCACGCCACCGCCCTCGCCCAGCACGAAACCATCGCGGTCCTTGTCCCACGGACGGCTGGCCGTTGCGGGATCATCGTTGCGCGTTGAGAGGGCGCGCGCTGCAGAGAAACCGCCCACGCCCAGTGGCGAGGTGGCGCACTCGGCACCGCCGGCGACCATCACGTCGACATCGCCGTATTCGATCATGCGGGCAGACAGGCCGATCGCGTGCAAGCCTGTCGAACAGGCTGTGACCACTGCCAGGTTGGGACCCTTGATGCCAAACTGGATCGACAGGTTGCCGGAAATCATGTTGATGATGGAACCCGGAATGAAGAAAGGTGAAATCTTCCTCGGGCCGGATTCCATCACCAGGGAATGCGTCTCCTCGATCAGCGGCAAGCCGCCGATTCCGGAGCCAATATTGATGCCGATACGCTCGGCATTGGCATCGGTGACCTCAAGACCAGAATCGCGTATCGCCTGGATGCCTGCAGCCATGCCGAACTGGATGAACACATCCATACGGCGCGCTTCTTTCGGATTGAGATATTCCCCAATATCGAAATTCTTGACCTCGCCCGCGATCTGCGAGGCGAAAGGCGAGGGATCAAAGCGGGTAATTCTGGCAATCCCGCTACGACCGGCCACCAGGTTGTCCCAGGCTTCCGGAATGGTATTTCCAACCGGGGAGACGATCCCCAGGCCGGTGACGACAACACGACGCTTGGACAAAAGTCAGTCCTTTTTACTGGGTGAACGATCAGCTCGGGTGGCTGTTGACGTAGTCAATCGCCTGCTGGACGGTGGTGATTTTTTCTGCGTCTTCGTCAGGAATTTCGCAGCCGAATTCTTCTTCCAGCGCCATCACCAGCTCAACCGTATCGAGCGAGTCCGCGCCCAGGTCACCGACGAAGGAAGACTCGTTTTTAATGTCTGCCTCGTTGACGCCCAATTGCTCGGCGACGACTTTAATTACACGCTGTACGTTTTCCATTACTGATCCTCTCTTGAAATTAGGCTTCAACAAGGTCGAAGCCCCGAAAAATAAAAAGGTCGAAGCCCCGAAAAATAAAACTTGGCGATTCTACCAAATTTGGTCGGCTTTTATGCCATGTACATGCCACCATTTACATGCAGGGTGGTGCCGGAAATGTAAGCTGCGGCGGGTGAAGCCAGAAACACGACCGCCTGGGCGATGTCGTCCACTCCGCCAAGCCGTCCCAACGGAATGTGGCTCAGCAAGGCCTGACGCTGCGCATCGGGCAGCGCACGTGTCATATCGGTGTCGATAAATCCGGGGGCCACGCAGTTGACGGTGATGTTGCGGCTACCGACTTCGCGCGCCAGCGACTTGGTAAAGCCCATGATGCCGGCCTTGGCCGCACTGTAGTTGGTTTGTCCGGCGTTGCCCATTGCGCCCACCACCGAGGCAATGCTGATGATGCGCCCGCTGCGGGCCTTCATCATTGCACGCAGCACCGCGCGCGACAGGCGGAACACCGAGGTGAGATTGGTCGCCATGATGTCGTCCCATTCCTCGTCCTTCATCCGCATCAACAGGTTATCCCGCGTGATGCCGGCGTTGTTGACCAGAATGCCGACATCACCATGCAAAGCGGTGATGGTCGTGATCACGGCTTCCACTTCGGCGGCATCGGTCACATTCAGCTTCATGCCGCCGCCCTTGATGTTGGCGGCAGCGAGGTAATCACCGATGGCTTGCGCACCCTTGTCGCTGGTGGCGGTGCCGACCACGGTGGCGCCTGCCTGACCCAGGGCCAATGCGATTGCCTGTCCAATTCCGCGGCTGGCGCCGGTTACCAGGGCTATCTGTCCTTGCAGCATGTCATGTCCTTATTGATTGAGTGCGGCCTGCAGGCTGGCGTCATCGACCAGTGCCAGTGCGGGCAGGCTGTCGTCGATGCGTTTGCAGAGTCCTGCCAGCTTGCCGGGGCCACATTCGACGACACGGTCCATCCCGGCGGCTTTCAGCGCCTGTACGGTTTCCACCCAGCGCACCGGTGTGTGCAGCTGCTTCGCCAACGCAACCCGGATCGCATCGGCTTCGACATGGCTTTGCACATCGGTGTTGTGCAGCACCGGAATGGTGGGCGCGGCGATCGTCACGGTTTGAAGGTGCGCCAGCAGTTCTTCGGCGGCAGGCAGCATCAGCGAGGAATGCGACGGCACGCTGACCGGCAGCGGCAAGGCACGCTTGGCGCCCTTTTCCTTGGCCAGCCCCATCGCGCGCTCAACCGCAGCCTTGTTGCCCGCGATGACCACTTGACCAGGCGAATTGAGGTTCACGGCCTCGACCACTTCGCCGGCGGCCGCTTCAAGACACACCGCACGCACGGCCGCATCATCCAGGCCCAGAATCGCGGCCATGGCGCCGACGCCCTCCGGCACGGCTGCCTGCATCGCTTCGGCGCGGAAGCGCACCAGTTTGATGGCATCGGCAAAACCCAGCGCGCCCGCCGCGACCAGCGCCGCGTATTCGCCCAGGCTGTGGCCCGCCATCATCGCAGGCATGGCGCCACCCGCTGCCTGCCACACACGCCAGGCCGCAATATCGGCCGCCAGCATGGCCGGCTGGGTATTGATCGTCTGGTTGAGAAGATCGACCGGGCCATCGGTCACCAGAGCCCACAAGTCTAGTCCCAACGCATCGGACGCTTCGCCAGGTGAAACCGCCGCCGAAGGCTTCCATCAAAACGGTCTGGCCGCGCTGGATGCGGCCGTCCCGCACCGCCACGTCGAACGCCAGCGGCACCGAAGCCGCCGAGGTATTGCCGTGTCCGGCCACCGTGGTCACCACGTGATCCATGCTCATGCCCAGTTTTTTGGCGGTGGCGGTAATGATGCGGATATTGGCCTGATGCGGCACCAGCCAGTCGATATCGGATTTCTGCAAACCGTTGGCTGCCAGCGTTTCATCCACGATGCGATCGAGCGTGTTGACTGCCATCTTGAATACCGCGTTGCCTTCCATCCGCATCAGTGCAGGCTCGGCCATGCCGGACGAAGTGCCCGTGGTAGTGCGCAGCAATTCCTTGTGGCGGCCATCGGCATGAATGTGCGTAGCAATGATGCCGGGTTCACTGGACGCGCCCAGCACCACCGCGCCCGCGCCGTCACCCCACAGGATGCAATTGCCGCGATCGTTCCAGTCGGTGATGCGCGACAGCGTTTCGGCCCCGATCACCAGCACGCGTTTCGCCGCCCCGGTCTTGATGAACTGGTCGGCCACGCTCATCGCATATACAAAGCCACTGCACACGGCCTGCAAGTCAAACGCCGGTTTGCCGTTGGTCATGCCGAGCTTGGACTGAACAATGCAGGCGGTGCTGGGGAACACCAGATCGGGCGTAGTGGTCGCGACCAGCAACAGGTCGATATCGTCAGGCTGCAACCCGGCCACGTCGAGCGCGGCACGCGCCGCCTGCGTCGCCAGATCGCTGGTCACCTCGCCTTCGGCGGCAATGTGTCGTTCGCGAATACCGGTACGCTCAACAATCCATTGATCGTTGGTATCCACCAGTTTTTCGAGATCGGCGTTGGTGAGCAGGCGCGCAGGCAAATAACTGCCGGTGCCGAGAATGCGGGAATAGGTCAAGCGGCCACCCGTTGCTGGAGTTGGATCTGGTCAGTGATACGTTTCAGCACGTTGTTACGTACTTCTTTACTGGCGGTTTCGATCGCATGCTCAAAGGCGAAACGATCGGCCGATCCATGGCTCTTCACCACCACGCCCTTCAGGCCCAGCAATGTGGCGCCATTGTAGCGACGCGGATCGAGTCGCCGCTTGAAGGCATTCAGCACAGGCAACGCCAGCAGGCCCGCAATGCGGGTCAACCAGTTGCGTTTGAATTCGGCACGCAGGGTGGTGGAAATCATCTTGGCCAGCCCTTCGGAGGCCTTCAGGGTGACATTGCCGACAAACCCGTCGCACACCACCACATCGGTCGTGCCCAGGAAAATATCGTTGCCTTCGACGTTGCCATAGAAATTCAGGTGGCTAGCACGCAGCAGTTCGCCTGCCTGTTTCACCATGTCGTTGCCCTTGATGTCTTCCTCGCCGATGTTCAGCAGACCCACGCTCGGGTTCGTCTTGTGCTCCACCGCCGACACCAGCATCGCGCCCATGATGCCGAATTGCAGCAGGTGCTCGGCCGTGCAATCGACGTTGGCGCCCATGTCGAGCACCAGTGCATGCCCCTTGATCGTTGGCATGACGGCGGCAATGGCGGGACGGTCGATACCGGGAAGGGTTTTCAGGACGAAGCGTGCGGTCGCCATCAGGGCGCCGGTATTGCCTGCGGACACACACGCTTCGGCCTCGCCGGACTTGACGAGGTCGATGGCCACCCGCATGGAGGAATCTTTCTTGCCGCGCAAGGCCAGCGCGGGCGCTTCGTCCATCGCCACCACCTGGGTGGTGTGACGCACGATCAGACGCGGACCGATATCGGCACGATGCGCCTTGAGTTCGGCTGCGATGATGTCCTGCGCCCCAACCAGAATCACATTCAGGTCGGGATGACGCGCAAGACAACGGATCGCCGCCGGGATGGTGACATGGGGGCCATGATCACCGCCCATGACATCAATGGCGACTGTGATATTTCTCATGCAGCCGGGTTCGTTGCTGAATTCAGGCGCGCCTGGCTGCGATGGACAATCCAGCAGCGTTCGATCCCACAGTAACCAAACCTGCAGGAATCAAATCATGGCGCGCAACAATGATTACTCGCCTTTGGCCTTGACGACCTGACGACCACGATAAAAGCCGTTGGGGCTGATATGGTGACGCAGATGGGCTTCACCCGTAGTCGACTCGACGGCCAGCGGCGGGTTGGTCAGAAAATCGTGTGAGCGATGCATGCCACGCTTGGACGGGGACTTTTTGTTCTGCTGAACTGCCATTTCTTACTCCTTAAAAATCGTGGCGCTGAAACTTCGCCGAAACTGAAACCCTAAACTCAAATCATTGCGCCCTTCAGACAGGGCATTCACCTACCGCGTGCATGGGTGCCAGCGGCAACCCCAACAACACTTCATCCTCAACCACATCGATGAGATTCAACGTCTCACCGACCAGAATCGCATCACTGTCCGGCAACGCTTCCAGCCGTTCCATCTCGACTTCAGTGCGGGCCAGATACACCATGCGATCAATCTCAATCTCATGCGGCATGGCGCCCAGGCATCGCTGACACGTCAGCTCAACCTGTCCCTGAACCCTCAGCTTCAAGGACAGGCCGCCCAGTTGATCTGCCCGGCCAACCACTCGACAGAACAGCGTACCCTGCGTAAATTCATGGGCAAGCCGTGGAAACGCAGCCACATCCGACTCGGTCTCCCAAGCTTGCGCATCCTTGCAAAAACGCCGTGGATCAACCGCTATCGGCTGAAGTTCCTTAGCTGCTTGCGACATGGCCGACCCGATTAACAGCGAACTGGAGCAATGCGCACAGGCTCAACATGACGCACCCGGTTAAACATTAGCCCGCAATGATATGATTTCGCGTTATTTTTGTCAAAGAATCGGTAGCCATGCTTAAGAAGATACTGGTTGCCAACCGCGGCGAGATCGCCGTCCGCATCGTGCGTGCCTGTGCCGAACTGGGTATCAAGTCGGTCGCCATCTATACCGATGCCGACCGCCACGCGCTTCACGTCAAGAAAGCCGACGAGGCTTACCACATCGGCAAAGACCCGATTCTCGGCTATCTGAATGCCCACACCCTGGTCAATCTGGCTGCGGCATCGGGCTGCGATGCACTGCATCCGGGCTATGGGTTTCTCTCGGAAAACCCCGACCTGGCGACCATTTGCGCACGCCGCGGCATCCGCTTCATCGGCCCCTCTCCCGACGTGATCCG
>CAJDTZ010000015.1_pt1 | contig 37124 bp, 41 predicted proteins | sample 7390551 | NCBI WGS metagenome assembly CAJDTZ01 (sample SAMEA7055662, study PRJEB34461) | soil metagenome | biome: terrestrial ecosystem; feature: Peninsula; material: soil | place: Antarctica | collected 2016 | reverse complement strand
GGCCAGCTTCATGGCTTCGATGCTGGCATGTACTGTGGCGACGTCGTCTACCGGGCTGGACCCTACACCGCAGGCCAGGCCAACACGTTGATCAGCGAGTACCATTGTCTGCCCACCGATTTCAGCAACTGCTCGGTATGCGTGAAGTACGTCTGGAACCCCGGCACCCACTCGCTGGCACAGTCCTCCGGCAACTGGCCCTACGCGTCCCAGAACGCCTGCGCCGTGGTGGCAAATCCCCCCGGCACCTTGACCCCCACGCCGGCCAGATTGGCGATCATTTCGCCCAGCGACGCGTTCTTGCCGCCCACACGTGGCACATCCGCCATCGACAGTGCATCCAGGGGAACGATATAGTCGGTCAGGGCCTGCATAATCCACTCCATGAACAAACGAATTGCCTACTGCGTATCCGACCACACTGGCGTCACCGTCGAGGCTGTGGCGAAAAGCGTGCTGTCGCAGTTTCCTGCTGTCGAGTTTAGCCTGATTGCCCTGCCTTTCGTCGACAGCCCGGAGAAAGCCCGGGCCGCCGTGACCCGAATGGCAGCCACCCCGGACGCTCTGGTGTTTTCCACCCTGACCGATCCGGCCCTGCGCGCCATCCTGCGTGAACACCACGCCAACCTGTTCGATGTGTTCGAACTGACCGCTCCGGCCGTGGAACGTGCACTGGGACAGACCGCCACCCCGAGCGGCGGCCGCACCCACGGCATGGCGAACAATTACGAATCACGCATAGACGCGGTGAATTTCAGCCTGGCGCTGGACGACGGCCTGCAACCACATAATCTCGACCAGGCCGACATGATCCTGGTCGGCGTCTCGCGCGTTGGCAAAACCCCGACTGCGCTCTATCTGGCCCTGCAATACGGACTGCGGACCGCCAATTACCCGCTCACCCCGGAAGACCTCGACCGTACCACCCTGCCCGACGTGCTGCTGGCGCATCTGCCCCGGCTGCGCGCCCTGACCCTGAGCCCGGAGCGGCTCGCAGTCATCCGTCAGGCGCGCTATCCCGACAGCCGCTACGCCAGCCTGACGCAATGCCGAAGCGAACTCGCCGCGGCCGAGGCGCTGTTCAGACACCATGGTCTTGCCTGCATCGATACCACCCGTATGTCGGTGGAGGAAATCGCCGCGCGCCTGCGCAACCCGTCGTAATGTCCCTACACGGTTCGGGATGCGGGCCGGGAATGAAAATCTTTCGGCCGCACACTCAATAAATGCGGCGTCCAGCCGATTCCTTCCGGGACGATGCCGACTCCGCGAAAATATTGAACATGTCTGACGACTATCTGGTGATTTCCAGCGTGATGGAAAACGGCAATAAATTCCGTCCATCGGACTGGATCGAGCGCCTGTCCTCCACGCTGGCAAGCTTTCAGGTCGATCATCGCCTGCGCTACGCGCAAGGCGTGCAACCCTGCATCATCAATAACGAGCAGTGCCTGGTGGTGGCACGCTGGCTGGAAACCACGGATCGTCAGGCGTATGAATTTGTAATGGATTTTGCCCGAAGCAACAAATTGCAAATCCAGACGGATCGCCGCTCAGGCGAGCGTGCCTTGTAACGCACGGCGACATCACGGTTTCGCGACATGGCCAGGCCATTTTTTTATCAGCTCAAGACCACCATGCTGATGATGCCGTCTTCAGGCCGTCACTAAAGCCATGAGGCGCATCAACCGTCTCTCGGCTTTCAGGCTCACCCTGCTGGTTGGATTCGGCACGCAACTGCTCCTGATTGTATTTGTCACCGCCATCGGCTTGCGGCAACTGGGCGTGACCACGCACAGCCTCAATCAGGTTGTCGACGTGCATATGCGCAAGCAATACCTCACCCACACCATGGTCGTCTCCGCGCGCGAGCGAATGATGTTCATCCTGACGCTTTCCAAGATCAATAATCCGTTAGAGCGAGACCAGTTGCTGATTCGGTTTTATCAGAACGGCACGGCCTTTGGCCGGGCACGGAGAGCCCTCATGGAACTACCGCTCAGCAAGGGCGAGCGTGAATTGATCGCGCTGCAGGGGGAGATGACCGCGATCGCCCAGCCGATCCAGCTGCAGGTCATCGACCTGATCAACGCCGACTTCATCGACGCGGCCGAGGATCTGATCCTCAACCAGGCCATCCCGATGCAGAACCGGGTGATTGCTGCGCTCACCCAGCTTGATGCCGCCACCCAGCAGGTGGCACTTGCCGCCAGCGGCAAGGCGCGTGAGGACCATGCCATGGCCCGGCGCTGGATCTATGTTCTGTCCGGCATTGCTCTGCTGGCGGGTGGGCTCGTCACCATGTCCGTCCTGTTTTATGCCAGCCGTGCCAGCCGCGAACGGGAACGTCTGGCGACGCAGGATCCGCTGACCGGGCTGCCCAATCGCATGATGTTCATGGACCGGCTGGAACAGGCGCTGATCCGCGCCAGACGCAACGCGACCCTGGTTGGCGTCCTGTTTGTCGACCTCGACCGCTTCAAACGGGTCAACGACACGCTCGGCCATGCCATCGGCGACCAGCTGATTTGCGAAATGGCCCGGCGCCTGCGATCGACCGTGCGCGCGGACGACATCGTGGCGCGGCTGGGCGGCGACGAGTTCGTGGTGGTGATCAGCGATATCAGCGAAGTCAGGCATATTCTGCAGGTCGTGGAAAAGATGCTCGCAGCTGTCGCCGCGCCCTACCAGATTGCCGAACGCGAGCTGTTCTGCAGTTGCAGCACGGGGATCAGCGTCTATCCCCATGACGGCGATGATGCCGACAGCTTGCTGAAAAACGCCGACACCGCGATGTACCACGCCAAGAACAGTGGCCGCAACCGCTTCCAGCTCTACGACGCGGCGATGAATGCCATGGCCGGGGAAAGGCTGCAACTGGAAACCGATCTCCACCATGCGCTGGAACGGAATGAGTTCGTCTATTATTACCAGCCCCAGGTCAGCCTCGAAAGCGGTCGCGTGCTGGGCGTCGAGGCCCTGATCCGCTGGAACCACCCGGACAAGGGCCTGCTCGGCCCGGGCGCCTTTCTGGACATGCTGGAAGAAACCGATGAAATCATCAGCGTTGGGCGCAGGCTGATGGAAATGGCCTGCCGTCAGGCGGCAAGCTGGCATATCGCAGGATTCACCGAGCTGGAGCTGGCGATCAATCTGTCCAGCAAGGAGTTCTGGCACCCGGAGCTGATTCCGAGCATTCAATTCGCGCTGGCGGAATCCGGCCTGCCCCCGGTCGCACTGCAGTTCGAACTGACCGAAAGCATATTCATGGAAGATGTCGATACGGCGGTCCGGCGCATTCTTGAACTGAAGGCACTGGGCGTAAGCGTGGCGGTCGACGACTTCGGCACCGGGTATTCGTCGTTGGCGCACCTGAAGCGCTTTCCGGTCGATGTGCTGAAAATTGACCGTTACTTCGTCAAGGACATCGAGCACGACCCCGTCAACAAAGCCCTTGTCAGCGCCATCCTCACCCTGAGCCAGGACCTGTCACTGAAGAATGTCGCCGAGGGAATTGAAACCCAGGCGCAACTTGAATGCCTGCGCACGCTGGGGTGCCAGATCGTTCAGGGCTATTTGATCAGCCAGCCTGTTCCTGCCGGGCAAATCACCACCATGCTGGATTACGACTGGAGCCCGATGCTCAACCCTGCGCCGCCCGCGCAAGTCAAATTCAACGTCCGCTGATGTCCGGCAAGGCTTCAGATTTGTCGAATTCTGCCGAATCAGCAGTTGTACACAGCCAAAAGGAATATCGCATGCCAGACGAAAATGCAGTGACGACCCGCATGCCGGAAACCGGCGAGGCATTTGACCCCACGGTCTGGATTGAAAGCCTGGCGTCGATACTGGCCAGCTTTCTGGCTGATCCGCGCTTGCGGTATGCACAAGGCGTCCAGCCCAACGTGGTCGATGGCGAGATGTGTCTGCTGGTGGCCACCTGGCTGGCGTCAACCGATCCTGCCGCGTATGACCACGTCATGGAATTTGCCAGGGCCAATCAGGTGCGTGTGCAGGAAGACCGTCGCACGGGCGAGCGGGCCATACAAAAATACGCCTGATGCATCGACCCTGACGCGCGGTCAGGCCAGCCGTTGCCGCACGGCCTCGAACACGGCAATGGCCAACGCCGCGGACGCATTCAGGGACTCCATTTTTCCCGGCATGGGAATCTGAATCGTTGCCGTCGCCGCGGCCCGCACCGACTCCGACAGCCCGGCGCCTTCATTGCCGACGACGAACGCAAGCGGCCCGGTCAAATCACTCGAAAATACACTGCGCTCTTCAGCCAGCGCCAGTGCCAGGCTCTGCCCGTTGAATTGTGCGCACCAATCCGGCAGGTCCACGTCGCGCACGATCGGCAATACAAACTGCGCGCCCTGCCCGCCCCGCAGCGCCTTGGGCGACCACGGGTCATGACAGGCCCGGGACAACACGGCCAGGGTCGCGCCCGCCGCCGCGCCGGTGCGCAGCATCGCGCCCAGATTGCCGGGGTCCTGAATGTCTTCCAGCACGATGACGAGCGGCACGGACGCCATCGGTGGCGGCGTCAGCCAGGCCACCTCGCTCAGCATGCCGGTCGGCGTGGCGACGGGCGCGATCTCGGCGAACAGGGCATCGGCCAGCACCACAGCCCTGGCCTGGGCGCAGCGCGCCAGCCAGGGCTCGAACCGGTCGGCCGCGTATGACGCCGCGCGTAGCAAGGTGTGGGGCTGACCACCGGCATCCAGGTAGGCGCTCAGCAGGTGCTCGCCATCGAGCAGGGTCATCTGCGCCTCACGCCGCGCGCGGGCAGAATCGGCCAGCTTTTTCAGGCGCTTGAAAAGGGGATTGTCGCGCGAGGTGATGGACAGTTCAGTCATGCGCCGATTATCCGCGATTCGCCATGACAGGCTACACTCACGCTATGCGGATTGCTCTCATCACTCCCTACGGTCGCGAACAACGCAACGGCAACTGGCACACGGCTGCTCGCTGGGCGCGCTTTTTGCGCGAGGCCGGGCACACGCTGCGGGTGCAGCAGGAATGGGATGGCCGTCCGGCCGACCTGATGCTGGCGCTGCATGCGCGACGCAGCTTTGCCTCGATCAAGGCCTTTGCCGATCAATTTCCGAGCCGCCCGCTGCTGCTGACGCTGACCGGCACCGACCTGTATCGCGACATCCACGAAGACGCCGACGCCCAGCAGGCGCTCGATCTCGCACACCGCCTGATCGTGCTGCAGGATCGCGGCGTCGACGAACTGCCGCCGCATCTGTCTGCCCGGACCCGCATCATCTATCAATCTTCACCCGACATTGCCCGCACGCGTGAGCACCCGGACACCTTCGACGTGCTGGTGGTCGGCCATTTGCGCCAGGAAAAAGACCCGTTCCGGGTGGCCCTGGCAACGGCCCATCTGCCCGAGAATTCGCTCATCCAGGTAACCCATCTGGGCGGTGCCATGAGCGAAGAAATGGCCGAAACCGCCGAGATGGCACAGAACAAGTTGCCGCGCTGGATCTGGGCGGGCGATGTGCCGCACAAGACGGTGCTGAAACGCCTGTCACGCGCACACCTGCTGATTCTCAGCTCGGTGATGGAAGGCGGCGCCAACGCCATCTGCGAGGCGCTGGCAGCCGACGTGCCGGTGCTGGTTTCCTACATGCCCGGCAACATCGGCATGCTGGGTGAAGACTATCCCGGTTACTTTCCGGTGGGCGACGAGCGCAAGCTGGCCAGGCTGATGGCGCAGGCGGAAAGCGATCCGAATTTCTATGCCAGCCTGATCCGGCATGCCCGTCAGCGTCGCAAGCTGATGCGGCCGGATCAGGAAGCCAGCCGTTTGCGGCAGGTGGTGGCGGAATTCGAGCAAGTGCTGGCCTGATACAAGCCTGCCCGGCGTAGCTAGCCCGGGCCGCAACACTCAACTGTCGTCAAACAATATCCCGAACATCCGCTTGCGCTCGGCGCTACTCAAACCACGCAGCACGCGGACGGCTCTGCGCGCAACCCGTTCATCGCGCGTGATCGAATACTCAATCGCCAGCGCGCGCCAGACGTCGGCCAGAACCGGGTTGGTGGCCTGCAATTTTTGCAGCGCCTGTGTCACCCCGGCCTCGGCGCGATACGCCAGCATCGCCTCACGCGGGCGCCCGCTGTCGCGATAGGCATTGCCCAGATTGTTGCGGGCCAGCGCATCACGGGGCGCCAGGCTCACATTACGCTGATAGGCGGCGATGGCTTCCGGCGTACGTCCCAACTCGCCCAGTGCGCGTCCCTGAACGAACCAGGGTAGCGGATTCTTGTCGTCGATCTGCGCCCAGTCTTGTCCCCAGGCCAGCAACCCCTGCCAGTCGCCCCGTTTCTCCAACGACTGCGCCTCTTTCACCCATGCGGCCGACGGTCGCGACGCCAGCGCTGCCCGACCGTCGTCCAGGCCAAAGGTCTGCGTAGCGGCGATCACCGGTCCGGAACACGTCAGGCAAGCCAGCAGCACGAAAAAATGAATGTGGATCAACATGAAGGGGGTCAAGCCACGCGGGCAAAACATCAGGGACACTCATTTTACGCGCTGCCTGATGCATCGTTTATCCTGTCCGGCTACCCGACCATTGATCCCGCCCCATGCACACCAGCGAACACTTCATCCCCGGCAAGGACGCTTCACTCGAAACCTCGATTGCCACCCTGCAATCCAAGCTTGAAGCGATCGGGTTTCATATCGAGGAACGCTCATGGCTCAACCCGGTGGAAGGCGTGTGGTCGGTGCATATCCGCGACCGCGATTGCCCGTTGTTGTTCACCAACGGCAAGGGTGCGTCGGAACTGGCTGCGCGGGCGAGCGCGCTGGGCGAATATTTCGAGCGCCTGTCGACCAATTATTTCTGGACCCACTTCTATCTGGGCGAAACGCTCGCCAACCGGGCCTACGTCCACCATCCCGACGAGCGCTGGTTTGCAGCCACCGGCGACGCCTGGCCGACAGACCTGCTCACGCCCGAACTGCATGCGCTCTACAACCCCGACAACAGCGTGCGCGCCGACCAGTTGATCGACCTCAATTCAGGCAACGCGGCACGCGGCATCTGCGCCATTCCCTATCAGCGACTGCGCGACGGCATGACCGCCTATTTTCCGGTCAACCTGATCGGCAACCTGTTCGTCAGCAACGGCATGTCGGCCGGCAACACGTTGAAGGAAGCCCGCACCCAAGCGCTGGCCGAAATTTTCGAACGCCACATCAAGTTCCGCATCATCGAAGAAGAACTGTGCCTGCCCGATGTGCCCGAGGACGTGATCAACCGCTACCCGCACATTGCCGCCGGCATTCGTGGCCTGCGCGAAGCCGGCTTTGGCATCCTGGTGAAGGACGCCTCGCTCGGTGGCCAGTATCCGGTCATGAACGTCACGCTGTTGCATCCGGACGACCAGGGCTGCTTCGCCAGCTTCGGCGCGCATCCTCGCTTCGAGGTGGCGCTGGAACGCGCGCTGACCGAACTGCTGCAGGGCCGTGCACTCGATTCTCTGGCCGGGTTCCCCGCCCCCGGCTTCGATGAAACCGAAATCGCCGACCCGCAGAATCTGGAAATCCATTTCGTCGATTCCAGCGGTGTGATCAGCTGGCAGTTCCTGCGCGACACGCCCGATTTCGACTTCGTCGACTGGAACTTCGGCACCACCACCGAAGAGGACTACGCCTGGTCGGTCGACGCGCTGCATGCCGAAGGCCACGACCTCTACATCGCCGACTTCGAGCACCTCGGCGTCTACGCCTGCCGCATCCTGGTGCCCGGCGTGTCCGAAATCTATCCGGTGGAAGAACTCGAATTCGAGAACAACAGCGTCGGCAACCTGATCCGCCCGGCGCTTGCACGCCTGCCAGAGCTGAGCGACGACGCCTGCGCCGAACTGCTGGATCTCATGAATGAACTGGAACTGGCCGATGACCGGCTCGTCACCGTGCTGATCGGCCTCGCCCCCGACGCCGATTCGCCGTGGACCGACATCCGCGTCGGCGAGATCAAGCTGCTGCTGGCACTGGCGCTCGGCGACGACGACGCCATTCTGGAAGGCTGCACCTGGATCGCCCAGTATGGTCAGCGCAGCGAAGCGCCGTCCAGCTCGACGACCCCAATCCCTTCGAATCGGCGCTGGCACTGATGTATGGCCGCGCAACGCTGGAACAGGCCTTCTCGCTGTTCAATCAGGACGAGCGGTTTTTCGGTTTGAGCACGCTCGGCCCCGACTTTGAAGGCAGCGTCATCCACCAGCGCCTGCTGGACGCGTACCGCAAGGTGCGGCGCTAACACGCCGTCTTCCCGCGCCCACCCAGCCTGTGCGAATAGATGTTTACAGCCTTGACCGCCCCCTCTATAATAAGAATGATTCTTGTTTTTATTTAACCCACGCCATCATGAGCCCTTCTTTCACACTTGCCGATCTGATCCCCGGAGACCACGGCGTGATCGCACACCTGAAAGTGGACGAGGCGCTGTATCAGCGCCTGTCGGCCATGGGATTTCGGATCGGCCGTCCGATCCGGGTGATCCGCCAGGCCGCCCTGTCCGGGCCGATCCAGATCCGGATCGGCTTCACCGACCTGATACTGCGCCGCGCCGATGCGCGCAATATCTGCGTTACGCGTACTGCCTGATTCACCACCCATCATGAAACGCCTTGCGCTTGTCGGCATGCCCAACACGGGCAAGTCCACCTTCTTTAACCGGCTGACAGGCGCGACTGCGCGCGTAGGCAACTGGCCGGGCGTTACCGTTGACCTGCTCGGCGCCAAAATCCGGGCCTCTACGATTTGCACGGATTTTCCGAAGACGAACTGGTGGTACGCCATTTCCTGGAAAAGAATCCGGTCGATCTGGTCGCCATTGTGCTCAATGCCGGCCAGATCGATCACCAGATCGCCATCGCCCTGCAGTTGAAGCAGCTGGGCCTGCCTACCGTGCTGCTGCTCAACATGATCGATGAAGCCAACAAACTGGGCATCCAGATCGACACCCGCAAGATGAGCGAAATCATGGGCATGCCGGTGCTGGCGCTCAGCGCAAAATACGGCAGGGGTTTTGCCGAAGCCAAGAACATGCTCACCGGCATGCTGGCCATCAGCGACCCGCGTCCAGGCCTTGAAGACCTGAGAAGCAAACTGTCTCAGGATGACGAAGTGGAAAAGCAGATGCAGTCTGTCATCAGCCACAGCGTCCAGTTGCCGATCCTGCTGCCTGAAAGCCTGACCGAACGGCTGGACAAGGTGCTGCTGCATCCCTGGATTGGCCTGCCCATCTTCTTTGGCGTGATGTACCTGCTGTTCCAGGGCATTTTCCTGCTGGGCTCGCCGTTTCAGGCAGGGGTGGCATGGCTGCTGGCGCAAGTCAGCCACTATGCGCTCGAACCCATGTTGGCCTCTGCGCCCGGCTGGCTGCATGGACTGCTCGTCGACGGCATTTACAACGGCGTCGGCACGGTGGCCTCGTTCGTGCCCATCATCGTCCTGTTCTTCCTGTTCATGGCCGTGATCGAAGACACCGGCTATCTGTCGCGCGCCGCATTCCTGATGGATGCGCTCATGTCCCGGCTGGGGCTGGATGGCCGCAGTTTTGTCATGCTGTTGATGGGGTTCGGCTGCAACGTGCCGGCACTGATGGGTACCCGCGTCATGCGCTCGCGCCCCTTGCGCCTGCTGACCATGATGGTGATTCCCTTTTCGCTGTGCTCGGCGCGCCTGCAGGTCTTCATCTTCATCACGGCCGCGCTGTTCTCGCCCGCCCATGCACCGCTGGTCCTGTTCTCGCTCTATCTGATGAGTTTTGCCACCGCCATCCTGACCGCGCTGCTGTTCAAGGGCAAATTCAACAACACCGACCCTTTCATCCTGGAACTGCCGCCCTACCGCCTGCCCACCCTCAAGCAATTGTGGCTGCGCGGCTGGCAGGAAGTGCGCCATTTCCTCCATCGCGCCACCAAGTTCATTGTCATCGGCGTGGTCCTGGTGTGGGCCTTGACCCATCTGCCCACCGGCGTTGCGGAAGCCGGCCCGGACACGTTCGCGGGCATGCTGGGCACCTTGTTCAATCCCGTGCTGTCGCCGCTGGGAATCGACAACCAGATGGCCATCACACTCATCTTCGGCTTTGTCGCCAAGGAAATCGTGGTCGGCGCACTGGCTGTCGTCTACGGCCTGGAAGGTGCCGCGCTCAGCCACCAGATCGCCGCCAGCATGGACTGGGTGCAGGCCTACTCCTTCATGCTGTTCACCCTCATCTATACGCCGTGCCTGTCCACCATCGCCACCATGCGCAGCGAATCGCGCAGCAACCTCTATGCGGTCGGCACCGTGGCCTGGTCATTGGGACTGGCGTGGGTGGTATCGTTCGTGTTCTACCAAAGCGCACGCGCGCTGGGATACTGAAACCTGTTCGTCGTGCCTGTTACGGTTGCCCGCTTTCATCAGCGGGACCGGCCCGCCTTCCCGGCCTGAGCCTTACACCTGGTCCGGCCTGACGCCCTCCCTTATGAAAATTCCCAAACGACTCGAACCCCTGCTTGAAGATGGCCTGATCGACGGCGTCGTGCGCCAGCTCATGAGCGGCAAGGAAGCCATGGTGTTCGTCGTCCGGTGCGGCGACGACATCCGCTGCGCCAAGGTCTACAAGGAAGCGAACAAGCGCAGCTTTCGCCAGGCCGTCGACTACACCGAAAACCGCAAGACCAAGAACAGCCGCCAGGCGCGCGCCATGGCCAAGGGCAGCAAATACGGTCGCGAAATGCAGGAGGCTGCCTGGCAAAGCGCCGAAGTCGATGCCTTGTATCGGCTGGCCCACGCCGGTGTGCGCGTGCCCACACCGTACAACTTCCACGAAGGCGTGCTGCTGATGGAACTGGTGGCCGACGCCGACGGCAACGCCGCGCCCCGCCTCAACGACGTGTCGTTCAGCGAAGACGAAGCCCTCGCCCATCACGCCACCCTGATCCGGGAAGTGGTGCGCATGCTGTGCGCCGGCGTCATCCATGGCGACCTGTCCGAGTTCAACATCCTCGTCGCAGCGGACGGCCCGGTCATCATCGACCTGCCGCAAGCAGTCGATGCTGCCGGCAACAATCACGCGCAGGCCATGCTGACGCGCGACGTGAACAATCTGAAAATTTATTTCAGCCAGTACGCGCCGGCGCTGTTGGCGACGCGCTATGCCGAGGAAATCTGGGCGCTATACGAACACGGCAACCTGCACCCCGATACCGAACTCAGCGGCCGGTTTGAAAGCAACCTGCCGCCGGTGGATCTGGAAGGCGTGATGCGAGAAATTGGCGACGCGCGCGACGAAGAGGCTGCGCGTCTGCTGCGCATGCAGGAACAGGAATAAACCGGGGTTTCACAAACCGAGTCGGTGTCTGGCCTGATCAATGCAGCTGGCAAGCTGGGATTTCGGTGTCTTCTGCAACGCACACAACAAGGCATGTGGAACCGTTGCCAGGCTATATTGCTGCCTGATATCCGACACCATTTTGAGCCACAGGTGAGCAGTCATTTCCGCATCGGCCAGCGCGCGGTGGTGACGGGCTGCCGAGGGCAGTCCCAGATGCCGGACCAGCGTACCCAGCTTGTGATCCTGTGCGGCCGGGTAGAAACGCCGGGCCAGTAGCATTGAACAAGCAAACGTCTGTTGCCGGCCACGATCAATCCTCGACCACTCGGCATCGAGAAACCGGCTGTCGAACGAAGCATTGTGCGCCACCAGGGGCACGTCGCCGACAAATGCCGCGAGCGCAGCCATGACCTCGGCAGCCGGCGGTGCCGCGCTGATCATGGCGTTGGATATGCCGGTCAGCCCTTCAATAAAGGGGGGAATGTTCACGCCAGCATTCATCAGGCTTTGGTAACGGTCGACAATTTGTCCGCCCGCCACGATCACGACCGCCACCTCGGTCGCCCTGTCCCCCATGGCGGGCGACAAGCCGGTTGTTTCAAAGTCGATGACCGCTACTGTATCCATACCATCCTGTTGCCGTATTTGATAAGCGGCCCGCAACACTCGACCTGCACGCCCAGAGGGACGCCGCCGGCATGCGCAGGTTGGCGTGAAACGTGCCCGCTCGTGATGCGCTGCAACTGTTTGATCCCGCTAAAGCCTGACGAAATAAGCCAGCACCATGAGCGCAACCCCAATCGCGACAAGCAGCAGGGTATTGGAAACGAAATACGGGTAGATCATCAGGCCCAGCCCGCAGAACAAGGGGACAACTGCCTTCTGCCGCTTGCCGTAGATAAAGTAGCCCAGCCCGATCGAACTGAACAGCAGACTCCACAAAAGTAACGACGTATCCATTACGGCCTCACGCAGAAATGCTGACGATTAGACAGGTCACGTCTATTTTCTGTTCGCCATGGCTTGCTCGATTGGCGGAAAGCCGTTTCACTAAAACCAATTCGAAGCGGACCCCTATAGCCATGTCTGAGCAACGGCTTCGCCCGCATTCAATTAGCTTGTTGTTGCAGCCTATTCAAATACGCACTCATAGAACCTTGTTGCCGCCTTAAACTCTCATCAATTGTTGCTTTGTAAATTTCATAGTCGAAGGGGAGTTCTAGCTCATCTCGCACAGCTTTTACAGCTGGGGCCACAAGGCTGCTAACCCGATTGGCGGCAGAAAAGCACTCGGACGCAAATACAGCCCAATCGCCTTTCAACTTGGCATCAAGAGACAATTGTTCGGCGATAAAATCATCAACCCTGTTTTTCTCGAACTCAAATGTATTGCGAACAAAATCCCACCGATGAGGATCATTATTCCCCTCAAAGTTTAGTTGCTTCATGAGTTCAACCATACGGTCACGCTCTTTTCCAAACAACTGAATTTGGTTACCTAGCAACTCAAGGCGTGCCCGAGTTTGCGTTAGCGGATGGCGAAGCAGTGAGAGACGTTTTACCTCTTCCCCGAATTCAATGCTAAATGCAAGAACTGCAGTTACGGTTGACTCTTTCGCAATGAGATGAACTTTAGAAAGCGCACCGCGCTTTTCATTAAACTCCCGAAACAACTCTTCGGGAGTTTTTGTGAGATTGGCATAGTTGCTTAATGTAACGAGTCCGGCATCAATCGCCTCAGCCGCGCCGAGATAGACCTCTTTTCGCAATTCCATCTCTCGATCAACACGCTTTTGCCCACGATCATGTTCTAGTTGCCTTAGAAGCCTCCTTTCATTTCCTCGATGAGTAACAAGGATGCCGATGAGCGCAATTGTTGCCGCTAATATCGCACCACAGAGCGTTACCAATGATGCAACAATCGCGGCCTGTGACGTTGCAGGAAGTTTGGCGAAGAATTGTGCGACTGCCTCGATCATAGCCTGACTATTCCACTAAATCCGTTGCTTGAAGTATCTGTTCCCGTACTCCCTTCCCGACTTCATCTTTACACCATCAGGGAAGCAAACTTTTTCCGCTGCGGAAACGGCGAGGAACAGACTACGGTTTAGCATGTGTGAGGGATTCACGCACCGCGCTGCCTTGCTGTCTCATACAAGCACAGCGCCGCCGACACCGACACATTCAGGCTTTCCACTGTGCCGCCAATCGGAATACGCGCGATCTGATCGCAGTTCTGCTTGACCAGGCGGCGAATGCCCGCGCCCTCGGCGCCCAGCACCCAGGCGATGCCGGTCTTGGCGTCGATTCTGGACAAGGGCTGCTCGCCGTCCATGCCGGTGGCGATGACCCAGATGTTGTGTTCCTTGAGCTCTTCGATGGTGCGCGACAGGTTGGTGACCATGATGTAGGGCACGGTTTCGGCGGCGCCCGAGGCGACCTTTTCCACGGTGGCATTGATGCCGACCGCGTTGTCTTTCGGGGCGATGACGGCGTGCACGCCGAAAGCATCGGCCGAGCGCATGATGGCGCCCAGGTTATGCGGGTCGGTGATGCCGTCCAGAATGAGCAGCAGCGGCGGGCCCTTGATGTTTTCCAGCACTTCATCGAGCGAGTGGGTCAACGCAACCGGTTTGACGCGGGCGACGACGCCCTGGTGATTGGCGTTCTTGCCGACCAGCCGGTTCAGCCGGTCGGCCTCCACTTGCGCCAGTCCCACCTGGTTGTCCTTGGCCTGCTTGACCAGATCGCGTGCGCGCGCATCACGGCGGGTCAGATCCAGATAGATTTCCAGCACGCCGGACGGATCTTGCCGCAGCCGCGCCAGCACGGCATGAAAACCGTAGATGAGTTTTTCTGCGGCGGGTTTTCCTGGGGCTTTTTCGCTCATTTCTTTTTGCTACCGCTTCTGCTTCTGGCCGGTTTGGATTTCGGCTTGCCGGCCTTCTTGTCCTGCGCAGATTGTTCGAACACGCGCTGCATGTCTTCGGCCGAGGTGTCCTGTTCGACCAGGCTGAAATCGACCTTGCTGGTTTCGATGTCGGCGCGCATGACCTTGATGCGCACGCGATCGCCGAGGCGATAGCGTTTGCCGGTGCGCTCGCCCAGCATCCAGTGCTTGCCCTGGTCGTAGTGGAAATAGTCCTGACCCAGTTCCGATACGTGGACCAGGCCTTCGGTAAAGATTTCGTCCAGCGCAACGAAGATGCCGAAGCTGGTGACGGCGCTGACGGTGCCGTTGTATTCCTCGCCGATATGGTCGCGCATGAAATAGGTTTTCAGCCAGGCATCGACATCGCGGGTGGCATCGTCGGCGCGGCGCTCGGTCATCGAGCAATGCACGCCGATTTCCGGCAAGCCCTTGCTGGGCAATTTTTCACCATTCAGCACGGCCTTGATGCCGCGATGCACCAACAGGTCGGGATAGCGCCGGATTGGCGAGGTGAAGTGGGTGTAGCCCTCATACGCGAGGCCGAAGTGCCCCTTGTTTTCAGGCGTGTAAACCGCTTGTTTCAACGAACGCAGCATCACGGTTTGCAGCAGCCCGGCATCGGGGCGCGGCTTGATTTTTTCAAGCAGCGTGCCGAAATCCTTGGCGTGCGGTTTGTCACCACCCGGCAGATCCAGCCCGAACTCAGCCATGAAGCCGCGCAACAGGGCGAGCTTTTCCGGGGTGGGGCCTTCGTGTACGCGGTACAGCGCAGGCTGCTTGTTTTCCAGCAGAAAATCCGAGGCGCAGACGTTGGCCGACAGCATGCACTCTTCGATGATGCGGTGGGCGTCGTTACGAATCACCGGCACGATGGCCTTGATCTTGCCCTGCTCGTCGAACTGCATCTCGGTTTCGGTCGAGCCAAAATCGATGGCACCGCGCTTGGCACGCGCTTTCAGCAAGGTACGGAACAACTTGTCCAGTGCTTCCAGATGCGGCATCAGTTCGGCCTGTTTCTTGTCCGGCTTGACCTCGCCCGACAGCCAACCCCACACCTGGTTGTAGGTGAGGCGCGCATGCGAATAGATCACGGCGGGATAGAAGCGGTATTCCTTGATCGATCCGGTCGAGGTGATGCGCATGTCGCACACCATGGAGAGACGGTCGACTTCGGGATTCAGCGAGCACAGGCCGTTGGACAGCGCCTCGGGCAGCATGGGAATGACGCGGCGCGGGAAGTACACCGAGTTGCCACGGTTGTAGCCTTCGGTGTCGAGCGCGTCGCCGGGTTTCACGTAATAACTGACGTCGGCAATCGCCACGATCAGCCGGAATCCGCTGCGGCCGAGCGGCTCGCAATACACGGCGTCGTCGAAGTCGCGCGCGGTCTCGCCATCGATGGTGACCAGGGGTAGATGGCGGATATCTTCGCGATCGGCCATGTCTTTCTTCAGCACCTTTTTCGGCAGCGCTTCGGCCTGATTTTCGACGTCAGGCGGAAACACATAAGGCAAGTCGTGCTTGCGCAGGGCGATTTCGATTTCCATGCCGGGGCCGGTGTAACTGCCCAGAATCTCGGACACGCGACCGATCGCTTCATTGTGCGCACCGGGCTGGGTAACGATTTCCACCGTGACGACCTGGCCTGACTGCGCAGTGCCCTCATTGCCCAATGGCACCAGGATGTCCTGGTTGATGCGGCGGTTCTCGGCGATCAGGAATCCGACGCCGGCTTCCATGTAATAGCGGCCGACGACATACTGGTTGACGTGCTCCAGCACCTCGACAATCTTGGCCTCGCGCCGCCCACGCCGGTCGAAGCCTGCCACCCGAACCAGCACCTTGTCACCGTGCAGCACGCGGTGCATTTCCTTGGGCGACATGAACAGGTCGTCGCCGCCCTCTTCCGGCACCACGAAGCCGAAACCATCCGGATGTCCCTCGACGCGACCCTTGATCAGGTCGAGCTTGTCCGGCAAACACAGCTGGCGCTTGCGATTGAGCATCAACTGGCCATCGCGCTGCATGGCACCGAGGCGACGCTGGAACAGGTCGCGCTCGTCGTCGGTGATCAGCAATTGCTCGGAAAAGGCGTCGACATCTACCGGACAGCCCGCTTCGGTGATCAGTTGCAGAATGTATTCGCGGCTGGGCAGCGGCTCGTCATAGCGCTCCACTTCGCGCTCATAGAAGGGATCGGCCAGACGAATGGCGGGAATTTGATGCTTGCTGGAACGACTACCTTATTGCCCAGATGGCGGAATTGGTAGACGCGCACGGTTCAGGTCCGTGTGCCGCAAGGTGTGGAGGTTCGAGTCCTCTTCTGGGCACCAGTTGTAAGTAAAAAGCCGACCTCGTGTCGGCTTTTTACTGTTATAGCCTTAATTGCAGGCATTACACCTCATAGGGATGGCGACGCACAATGGTCTCCACCCGGTCCGGTCCGGTCGACACCACGTCCACCGGCACTTCACATAATGCTTCCATCCGCTTCAGGTAGGTTTGCGCCTTCTGCGGCAACTTGTCGAATTCCTGCACGCCCACTGTCGTATCACTCCAGCCTGGCAGGTCTTCGTAGATCGGCTCGACCTGGGCAATCGATTCTGCGCCCACCGGCAGGATGTCGCACACTTCGCCGTCGATCTTGTAGCCGACACACACACGCACGGTTTCCAGCCCGTCCAGTACATCGAGCTTGGTGACGCACAGGCCGGACACGCCATTGATCTGGATCGCCCGCTTGAGCGCGGCGGCATCGAACCAGCCGCAGCGGCGCGCGCGTCCGGTGGTGGCGCCGAACTCATGGCCCTTTTCACCCAGGTACTGGCCGATGTCGTCGAACAGTTCGGTGGGAAAAGGGCCCGAGCCCACGCGCGTGGTGTAGGCCTTGGTGATGCCCAGCACGTAGTGCAGGGAGTTCGGCCCGACCCCGGCACCGGTCGCGGCACCGCCGGCGGTACAGTTGGACGAGGTGACAAACGGATAGGTGCCATGATCGATGTCGAGCAGGGTACCTTGCGCGCCCTCGAACAGCAGGTTGCCGCCAGCCTTGTTGGCTTCGTACAGGCTGCGCGGCACATCGGCGACCATCGGCTTCAGGCGATCGGCCATGGCCATCATGCTGTCGAGCGACTGGTTGAAGTCCACCACGTCGGTCTTGTAATAATTTTTCAGCATGAAGTTGTGGTGGTCGAGCACTTCGCCCAGCTTGGCGGCAAAACGCTCGCGGTGAAACATGTCCTGCAGGCGCAGCGCACGGCGTGCCACCTTGTCTTCATAAGCGGGACCAATGCCGCGCCCGGTGGTGCCAATCTTGCCGGCGCCCTTGGCGATTTCACGCGCCTGATCGAGCGCAATGTGGTGCGGCATGATCAGCGGGCAGGCTTCGCTCAGCTTGAGGCGCTCCGAGACATCCACCCCGGCGGCCAGCAGCATGTCCATTTCTTCCAGCAACGCGGTCGGCGACAGCACCACGCCGTTGCCGATGTAGCAGGTCACGTTGTCTCGCAGAATGCCGGACGGGATCAGGTGCAATACGGTTTTCTTGCCCGCCACCACCAGCGTGTGGCCCGCATTGTGACCACCCTGAAAACGCACCACGCCTTGCGCGCGATCGGTCAGCCAGTCAACGATCTTGCCCTTGCCTTCATCGCCCCACTGGGTGCCGATAACGACGACATTTTTTGCTGCCATGCTGCAATCTCCCTAATTATTGTGACTCGGAACTGGCGATGGCCAATTCGCGCAAATCCAGACTGAAACCGGTGGCCGGGCGTGCCCGGCCAAATACCCGACCGACTTCGTCGTAACGGCCACCCTGAGCGATCGCATGGCTGCGCCCGCCGGTGTAGGCGGCAAACACGACGCCATTGTGATACCCATAGCCGCGCAGTTCGGCCAGATCATAAGCCGCCTCGACATTGGTCAGGCCGCGGTCAAGCAGTTCGAGCGTATTCAGTGCAGCCTGCACCGCCGGCAACTGCGGCAGGCGCGCACGCGCCTCGGTCAGCACACTGCGGTCGCCATACAGCAACGGCAGCGCGGCAAAGGCGTCGCGCAGCGCGGCGGACAGTCCTGCGGTCAGCACACCAACCGCACTGCTGTCCTTGGCCTGCAAGGCCCCAAACAGTTGATGCTCGACGTCGCCGCTCAATCTGGCTTCGTGCGCCAGCGCACGGTAAACCCCTACGTGGCCGATGTCGAGTTGCACCGTTTTCACGCCGCAGGCAGTCAGTCCCTGCAACATCAAGGTCAGGATCTCAAGATCCGCCTCCGCCCCGGCTTCGCCATACAGTTCTGCACCGACCTGGATCGGCTCGCGCGAACGATGGAACCCGTCCGACTGGGTATGCAGCACGCTGCCCGCATAGCACAGCCGGTTCACCGAGTTGGCGGTCAGCAAATGAGCATCGATGCGCGCCACCTGCGGCGTGGTATCGGCCCGTACGCCCATCAACCGGCCGGTCAATTGATCGACCAGCTTGAAGGTTTTGAGATCAAGATCCGCGCCCACCCCGGTCAACAGCGAGTCCACATATTCCATCAGCGGCGGAATCACCAATTGATAATCGTGGCCACGAAACAGGTCGAGCAGCGCGCGGCGCATGTCTTCCATACGCCAGGCTTGCGGCGGCAGGACATCTTCTACATTTTCAGGGAGCAACCAGGCGGCCATCTCAGCTCAGCATTTCAATTCAACATCATCAACAAAAAAACGCCGCCCAACATCGAGGCAGCGCCGATAAAACGCAACTGGCCGTCGCTGAGTTCCAGCATTCTGCGGAAGCCGTCCCGCCAAACAGCAGGCGCAGCGAATGGCAGAACACCTTCGATCACCAGCAGCAAACCAATTGCAGCAAGCCAGTCAACACCAATCATTTACCGCCAGCTGCACGCGGGTTCTTCAGGTACTTGAAGAAGTCGGCGCTGGGGTCGAGCACCATTACATCGCTCTTGCTCTTGAAGCTTTCGCGATAGGCCTGCATGCTGCGGTAAAACGCATAAAATTCAGCGTTCTTGCCATAGGCTGCCGCATATGTTGCAGAGGCTTTGGCATCGCCCTCACCCTTGACGCTCTGGGCATCGCGATAGGCCTCTGCAACAATCACTTCCTTCTGTTTGTCGGCATCGGCCTTGATTTTCTCCGCCTCGGCCGCACCGGTCGAACGCAGTTCGTTGGCCACTTGCTTACGCTCAGCTTCCATCCTGCGATAGACGTTTTCCGACACCGTTTCAGGCAGGTCAACCCGTTTGATCCGTACATCCACCACCTGCACGCCTATTTTGCGCGCATCCTGGTCAGCCTTGGCACGGATAATCTTCATGATTTCCTCACGGCGTCCCGACACCACATCATTGATGGTGCGCTTGCCGAACTCGGCACGCAGGCCATCGTTGACCGTCTGATTCAGACGAATCTGCGCCCGGGTCTCGTCGCCACCCACTGACACGTAGTACTGACGGGCATCGATCACACGCCATTTGATGAACGAGTCCACAAGCACGTTTTTCTTTTCCGAGGTAATGAAACGTTCGGGGTCAGCTGCGTCCAGCGTCAGGATGCGGGTGTCAAAATAACGAATGTTTTGCACCATCGGCAACTTGAAATACAGGCCCGGTTTTTTCTTCACCGACACCACTTCGCCAAGTTGGAATACCAGGGCGTTTTGCCGCTGATCCACGGTATACATACTGCTGCTGAGCACAACAAGCACAACCAGCAGCGCAATCAGCAGGGTTCCAAAACTCTTGCTCATGGCCGATCTCCCCGGTCACGGTTGCGTAAGGCATCACGCGAGCGCACATCAACTGCCGCTGGCGTCGACGTTGCAGGCGGCTGCGTCAGCACGTCGGGCGCGCCGGTGTAGGGCTGGCTGACAATTTGCTGCAATTTATCAATCGGCAGATAGAGCAGGCTGTTGCCGCCCTTCTGATCCACAAACACCTTGCTGGTGTTATTCATCACGGTCTGCATGGTGTCGAGATAGAGTCGTTGACGCGTAACCTGCGGCGCCTTCTGGTATTCGGTCAGGATCTGCACAAAACGTCTGGCTTCACCGTCGGCGTTGGCAATCACCGAAAGCTTGTAACCCTCGGACTCGGCTTTCAATCGCGATGCCAAACCACGCGCACGCGGCACGATGTCATTGAAGTAGGCTTCAGCTTCATTCTTCAGGCGCTCCCGATCCTGCCCGGCTTTGACCGCATCGTCGAAAGCCGCCTGCACCTGTTCAGGTGGCTGAATATTCTGCAGGGTGACCTGGCTGATGCTGATACCTGTCTTGTAACGATCAAGAATCAACTGCATCAGCACCTTGGCACGATCAGCGATGTCGGCACGGCCTTCATACAGCACAAAATTCATCTTGTTTTTGCCGACGATTTCACGCATGGCCGTTTCAGCTACCTGCAACACCGTATCTTCAGGTGCGCGGTTAACAAACAGAAACTCCACCGGGTCTTTAAGAATATATTGAACCGCAAATTGCAGGTCAATGATGTTTTCGTCATCCGTCAACATCAGCGACTCTCTCAGCACCTTGCTCTTGACGTTGTTGCGGTAGCCAATTTCAACCGTGCGCACCTGGTCAATGTTCACAACTTCACGCGCCTCGATCGGCCACGGAAAATGCCAGCGTGGGCCCGGCTCGGTGGTCTCGACATACTTGCCAAAGCGCAACACCACGCCGCGCTGCCCCGTATCCACAATATAGAAACCGCTAGCCACCCAAACCAGCAGCAGCACGACGATCAGCACGCCAATCAGATTGCCGCCGCCCGGAGAGATGCCTACCCCGCCGCCGTCGCCGTCGCCATCACCGCCGCCCTTGTTGCCGAACAACGCATTGAGGCGCTCGTTCAGACGCTTCCATATCTCGTCCAGATCGGGCGGACCACTGTTCTTGCGGTTGTCTTTATTGCCCCATTGCGGGTCATTCCAGGCCATATCGTCGTTTTATGCAGAAAGAGGTTGGGAGGAGGCCAGGTCTGGTGTGCCAGCCCTGGCCTGATCGTGGCCGGCAAGCAGGATTTCTGCCAGCGCATCGCGCAAAAGTTCAAGCCCCGCGCCAGTTTGCGCGGATACATATACATCCTGCAGTTTACCATATTCGTCGCGCCCCACTCCCGGCGCAACGCCCGTCAAATCCAGCTTGTTGTAGACACGTAGCTGCGGTACCGCCTCTGCGCCTATCTCGCCCAGCACCTTGTCGACGGCTTCAATCTGGCGCTCGCGCCCGGTACTGGCGGAATCGATGACATGAAGCAGCAAATCGGCCTCGGCTGTGGCTTCCAGCGTGGCGCGGAAGGCCGCCACCAGATCGTGCGGCAGGTTGGTAATGAAACCGACCGTATCGGACAACACCACTTCGCCGCTCGCCGGCTCGCCGCCGGCTGCTTCAGCCAGGCCCGGCAGATAAATCTTGCGCGTGGTGGTATCCAGCGTGGCAAACAGCTGGTCTGCCGCGTAGGCGCCGGCGCGCGTCAATGCGTTGAACAGGGTGGATTTGCCGGCGTTGGTGTAACCGACCAGCGCCACGGACAACACGTTATGGCGCCCGCGCGAGCGGCGCTGGGTGCGGCGCTGCTTGCCCAGTTTGGCGAGCTTTTCGCGCAACGCCTTGACCCGCACGCCAAGCAGGCGGCGGTCGGTTTCCAGTTGCTTCTCGCCTGGGCCGCGCATGCCGACACCGCCGCGCTGGCGCTCGAGGTGGGTCCAGCCACGCACCAGCCGGGTCGACAAGTGCTGGAGTTGCGCCAGCTCGACCTGCAGTTTGCCTTCGGCACTGTTTGCCCGCCGCGCAAAGATATCCAGAATCAGACTGACCCGATCAATCACCCGGCAATGCAGGCGGCGCTCCAGATTGCGTTCCTGGGCAGGCGACAGTTCATGGTTGAAGATGACGACATCGGATTCGGTCGCCTGAACCAGTGCGGCGATCTCGTCGGCCTTGCCACTCCCCACGAACAGCGCGGCGTCAGGCCGACTACGCTTGCCCTGCACCTCGCCGAGAATTTCAAGCCCGGCGCCCGTCGACAGCAGCCGCAGTTCGGCGACACTTTCATCAAAGTCCGGCTTGCCGAAATCGAGCGCCACCAGAACGACGCGTTCACCGCCCTGATGCCGGTCAAACAAGGCGCATGCCCCTCAACACGGATAACTGCCGCGCAGCCATGTGAGACACAATCCGGCGGCCGCCACAAACAAGACGGGGGTGGGAATGCCCACTGGGGACAACGATGGGCGCCAAGGGTAAAGAGAGCTTCAAGCAGGGTTCCTGAGGGGTGGACCGGGATGGGGACAGTGCTTATTCTAGTGCAAGCGGGCGGCTGAACCACCCTTCCGCTTACGAGGACGCATCCAGATACACTGCGCGCAGGGGCTCGGCTGCCTGCTCCGGATTGACGGTATTGACGAACAGACCCGACCCCAGTTCGAACCCGGTCGGGATGGACGTGCGCGGACAAATTTCCAGATGCCAGTGGTAGCTGGACGCATGGGCATCACGCTGCGCATCATGCGGCACCGAATGCAGGAAGAAGTTGTATTGCGCGCCGCCGATGACCGCATCCAGCCGCGCCATGGTGCGTTTCATCACCCGCGCCAAATCGTCCATGTCCTCGGCACGCAAATCGACAAAGTCGGCCTGATGGGTCAACGGCAAAATGTGCACCTCCCATTCGTAGCGACTGGCAAAGGGCTTGATGGCAATGAACTTTTCACCGCGTTCGACCACATACTGGCCGACGTTGATCTTGCGTCGCACCGCGCCCGAGTTGCGGTCGTAAATCGTCGCTTCGAACGTCAATGCCTCGTCGATTAATGCGCAGAAAATGCAGTGATGATGCTTGGCGAAATACGTGGCACTGTTCTTCACCTCGGCATCGACATTTTCCGGCACCACCGGCATCGCGATCACCTAGCTGTGGGTATGCGGGATCGAGGCGCCGGCCGCCGGGCCGAAATTCTTGAAGATCAACACGTATTTCAAGCGTTCATCCGAGGCAAACAGCTGCTTCATGCATGTCTGATAGACGCCGAACAAGGCCTTCAGATGCGTTTCCGCCATTTCATGGATGGCGATGCCGTGTTCGTAGTGGTCGATGATCACTTCATGCCGGCCGTAGCCGTCGATGGTCTGTTGCAGGCCAAAGGTAAAATTGACCTGCGACCGGTCATCGCCCAGCACCGGATACAAATTTTCAACCATGCGGATCTCCCAGTCGCCTTCGGGCGGCCAGGCCATGATCAGCGGCGGCGTCTTGTGCTCGTTGCCAAGACAGAACGGGCAGGTCTCGGCGTGCTTGCGGGTGTCGCGTGGCGCGAGTTCCTCAGCCTTTTAGAGCCGCATGCTGCGCGCAGTGGCCACCAGCACCGACTCGCTCGGCACGATGGGGTTGGTGCGAATTTCGCGGACTTCACTGGTATCGGGGCTTTTCAGGTCGGACATACGATTTCTCCCTGCCGACTGGCTTAAATCAGCCGGATACGCCTGTCGGTTCATTATTCTTATGCACCCTGTCACGCTTTTTATCCCTGCCCACACCAAGGCCTTGCGTTGACGTAGCGCGGCCCTGCGCCGACAATTGCACTTCTTTGCAGCCGCTCCGGAGCTCCCCCATGGATATCGACAAAACCCTGCAGGACGAACAGCGCATGATGCGCATGATGCGCAAGACGCTCACGTCCATCGTGCGCGACACCGCGCCGCGCGACGGCAATCCCAGCCCGCTGACCGAAGCCACCATACTCGATATCAAGGATTGTCTGGTGGTGATTTCCAATCGCGAAGCCGAACTCGCCCAGCTCACCGGCCGCACGCTGGATGAGCGTCCCCGCTTCACCGACGAGACGCCCAAGTCGCACGCCGTCAAGATCAACAGCATCCCCAAGAAAACCCACTAAGCTGAAAAATTCACCCAGCATTGCGTTCAGCAGTGCGTCATTGAGACCACCATGCCGCAATCCACCAGCCTGTTTACCGATATCGAATCCAAGGTCGTGGGGACCTCGGCGGTAGTGGTGTATTCGCCGTCAGGCAAAAAACGCACACGATTCCCCGAGGGAGTAGTGGAAACCTACGCCAGCGAGGCGGAGGCGCTGGCACACGCTGATCCGGAAAACAGTCGGCACGCGGCCATAGCCAGCGGCCCGTCGCGGTCGTCCGAGGGATTCAAGCTGTTTTATCTGGTGCGCTGGCTGGATTAAGGCGTTACAACCCATCCCGCGCGCATGCACCAAGCATCACGCAATCGACCCGAAGGAAAGTCTAGTCTGCGCCGTGAACCTTGCGCCGTACCCGCTTCTTGCGGCGCATTCGCGTGGCTTCGCTTTCGCTGAGCGGTGCCCGGGCTTTTCCTTCAAACGGATTCTTGCCGGAGTCTTCCTTGACCTGAATGCGTAGCGGCGTGCCCTGCAGATTGAAGGCCTTGCGGAAACTGCTTTCTAGGTAGCGCTTGTAATCGTCGCGCAAGCCTTCCAGCGCATTGCCGTGCAGCACGATTACCGGCGGATTCTTGCCACCCTGGTGCGCATAGCGCGGCTTGGGCCGGAACAGGCCGGACTTGGGCGGCGCATGCTGCTCCACCGCCATCTCCAGCACCCGCGTGAGCTTGGGCGTGGTCATCTTGATGAACGCGGCGGCGTGCGCGGCTTCCACATCCTTCAGCAGGTTTTCCAGCCCCTTGCTCTTCAGTGCCGAGATGTAATTGAAGCGTGCAAAGTCGAGGAAGGCCAGCTTGCGCCCGATGTCGCGCTTCACATCCTCGCGCAGCTCGGGCTTCAGGCCGTCCCATTTGTTGACCGCCACCACCAGCGCGCGACCGGTTTCCAGCACGAAGCCGGCCAGATGCGCATCCTGATCGGAAATATTTTCGCGTGCGTCGAGCACCAGCACCACTACATTGGCGTCCTCGATCGCTTGCAGGGTCTTGATGACGGAGAACTTCTCCACCGTCTCGAACACCTTGCCACGGCGCCGCACACCAGCGGTGTCGATCAGGATATAGGGTTTGCTGTCGCGCTCGAATTCGACATAAATCGAATCGCGCGTGGTGCCGGGCTGGTCGAACGCAATCACGCGCTCTTCGCCCACCAGCGCGTTGACCAGTGTGGACTTGCCGACGTTGGGGCGACCCACCAAAGCGATCTTGGGAATGCCGAAATCGTCGGTTTTGTCTTCCTCGTCGGCAAACGGTGCCAGCGCCTCGTTCACCAGATCGGCAATGCCGTCGCCATGGGCGCTGGACACCGCCAGCGGGTCACCCAGCGCCAGTTCGTAAAACTCGGCGGTGATCACGGCGCTGTTCATGCCTTCGGCCTTGTTGACCGCAAGCAGCACCGGGCAGGTCGCACGGCGCAGGCGATCTGCAATCACCTTGTCCTGCTGCGTGAGGCCGGCACGGGCATCGACCATGAAGATGATGGCATCGGCCTCGTCGATGGCCTGCAGCGTCTGCCGCGCCATTTCGGCCATGATGCCCTCTTTGGCAACCGGCTCGAGACCGCCGGTATCCACTACCAGATAGGGTTTGTCGCCGATGCGGCCGCGCCCGTAATGGCGGTCGCGCGTCATCCCCGGCAAGTCGTGCACCAGGGCATCGCGGGTACCGGTCAGGCGGTTGAACAGGGTGGACTTGCCGACGTTGGGGCGTCCGACAAGAACCAGGGTGGGCAGCATGCTTATCCTTGCTACACGCCGGACAGGCCGGCGTATCATTTATTTGAACTGCGGTTATTTAAGCCTGAAGGCAACGACGCTGCCTTTGCTTGTCTGCACTGCAAAACCCGGCCCGATGTCAACCGGCGCGGTGCGCACGCCGCTGTCGACCTTGGCACGGGCGACAAAGCTGCCGTCGTCTGACGACAGGACATGCACATAGCCTTCGGCGTCGGCCACGACCACCCAGGCGCCCAGCGCCAGCGGCGCACTCACTTGGCGGCGCGCCAGCTTGTCCTGCCGCCAGCCGGCGCGGCCGCTGCTCTTGTCGTAGGCCGTCACGGCGTCCTGGTCGTCGGTCACATAGACATTGCGTTCGTCCATGGCCAGGCCGCTGTTGCTCGATGTGTCGCGGGCCCACAGCAGCGTGCCCTTTTCGCGATCAAAGCAGGCGACGCGCCCCTGGTAGGCCACAGCGCATACCTGGCGGCCATCCACTACCGGGTTGCCCATGACATCGGCGACCCGCTCGAGCTCGGTGGCGCCACGCGGCAGTGCCACCGTCACTTCCCACAACTGCGCGCCATTCGACGCGTTCAGCGCGACCAGCTTGCCGCCAGGAAATCCGCTATACAACACGTTGTCACGCACCACCATGCCACTCGATCCACGCAGGCTCAATGCAGGCAGATTACGGGTATACAACCACTTGCGGCTGCCATCCGCAACGGCCAGGCCGTGCACGCTGCCATCACCGGTGGGGGCAATCACCATATCGGATGCCGTTAGCAACTGGCCGGTGACCTGGCTGGACAGCGCGACTTTCCAGCGCGGCTGACCATTGGCCAGATCCAGCGCCACCAGCTCACCCTTGCTGCTGCCCGCCAGCGCCAAACCCAGCCCGGCCCCCGCGCCGGCCGACAGTTTCAAGCCCGTATTGGCGCTCCAGTCCAGCTTGCCGGTTGCAACATCAATCCGCACCACCCGCTCTCCCCCCGCTGCCAGGACAGCACCACCCTCGACCTGAGGCCGGAACAGATAGCCCTTCGCGTCGCCTGTCTCGGCTTTCCACGCTTCGGCAAGGTTGACGACCGGTTTGAATTCAACCAGCGCAGCTGGCTTGGCCTTGGTCGAACCCGCGCCAAACCAGCCACTGACCGTGCTGCATCCGGACAGGGCCAGCGCCAGGCTTACTGCGATCAAACGCATCTTCATTTGACTTGCCCTCCCATCGCATCAAGCTTCAACTCGACAATGCTGCGATAGGCATTGTCTTCCTTCATTTTGCCGAATGCCGCCTGATAGGCAGCGCGCGCGTCCGCCTGCTTGCCCTGTGCCAGCAGCACGTCGCCCTTCAGATCATCGAAGCGCGCCGCAAACGCATCGCTGTGACTGCTCGCCAGTGTTTTCAGGGCATCGTCATATTGTTTCTGGTCGAGTTGCACGCCCGCCAGGCGCAGACGCGCCAGATCCTTGACGGCCGCTTCCTTGCTGTTGGCCACGGCCCACTCCAGCTGGGCCTGCGCGCTTTTCATGTCCTTGGCCACCACATTGAGCTTGGCAAGCAGCAGGGCGGCACGCGGTGCGTATGCCGTGCCCTTGTATTGGTCGATCAGCATTGCCCCGGCTTCGCGCGCAGACTTGGTGTCATCGGCCGCCAGCGACTGGGTGAATTTCTGGTACACGGTTCCCGCTTCCAGGTTTTGCGTCAGCGTATGGTTCTGCCAATAGCGCCAGCCCGCCGCCGCCGCCAACGCCACGGCCAGCCCGATCATCACCAGATTGCCCCAGCGCTTCCACCAGGCTTTCAGTTCGTCCAGCCGTTCCTGCTCGTCAAGATCATAGGTTGCCATCGTGTTTTATGCCTTTTTCAGTAAATCAATTGCCCGTGCCACCTCGACGCGGGTTTGCTCGGTCGACCCGCGCAATGACTTGAGCGTCACCTGCTGCGCGACGGCCTCATCGTCACCGATGATCACCGCAAAACGCGCGCGGCTGGCATCGGCTTTTTTCATTTGCGACTTGAAGCTGCCGCCGCCGCAGTGCAGCACGGCGGCCAGCCCTGCACCGCGCAAGGCGATCGCCACCTGCCAGGCCATCGCCTGTGCAACCTCACCGGCATGGACGATATACGCGTCCGGCACCGGCGATGCAAGTGTTGTGTTGGCCACCTCCATCAGCGACAGCAAACGCTCGATGCCCATGGCGAATCCGGCAGCCGGCGCCGGCTTGCCACCCAGTTGCTCGATCAGGCCGTCATAGCGTCCGCCGGCGCACACCGTGCCCTGCGCACCGAGCTGATCGGTGACCCACTCGAACACGGTGCGATTGTAGTAGTCGAGCCCGCGCACCAGCCGCGGGTTGATCTCGAACGCGATGCCGTTTGCCCGCAGCAAGGCCTGCAACGCGTCGAAATGTTCCAATGCGGCCGCGTCCAGTTCATCCATCAGCTTGGGCGCGGCTTCGTTGAGCGCCTGCATCGCCGGATTCTTGCTGTCGAGAATGCGCAGCGGATTGCTGTGCAGGCGCCGCGTCGAATCTGCATCGAGCGCATCCTGATGCGCTTCGAAATAGGCGATCAGCCTGGCGCGGTGGCGCTGCCGCGATTCGATATCGCCCAGGGTGTTGATCTGCAGCGTCGGCGCAATCCCCAGGGCCTGCCACAGGTCGGCGCACATCAGGATCAGTTCAGCATCGACATCCGGTCCGGCAAAGCCGAGTGCTTCGACACCCACCTGATGAAACTGCCGATAGCGGCCTTTTTGCGGGCGCTCGTGACGGAACATCGGCCCGGTGTACCACAGGCGCTTGCCGCCGTCGTACAGCAGGTTGTGCTGGATCACCGCGCGCACGGCTGACGCCGTGCCTTCGGGACGCAAGGTCAGCGATTCACCGTTCAACTCGTCGACGAAGGTATACATTTCCTTTTCGACGATATCGGTCACTTCGCCGATGGCGCGCTTGAACAGGCCGGTTTGCTCAAGTATCGGGGTGCGCATTTCACGATAGCCATAACGGCGCAGCCAGTCGCGGATGACTGCCTCGAATGCCTGCCAGGTATCGGTCACCTCGGGCAGGCAGTCGTTCATGCCACGCACGGATTGAATCAGGTTGCTCATAAGTTAATCAACAGAAATCGGGTTCACGTAGCGCCGTAATGGCTGCGCACATAGTCTTCGACAATCGCCTGAAACTCGACGGCAATCCGGTCGCCCTTGAGCGTCACGGTTTTTTCGCCATCGACATACACGGGGGCGACCGGCACTTCGCCGGTACCGGGCAGCGAGATGCCGATGTTGGCGTGTTTGGATTCGCCCGGGCCGTTGACCACACAGCCCATCACCGCCACCTGCATCGATTCGACACCGTCGAATTGCCCGCGCCAGATCGGCATCTGGTTGCGCAGATAGGTTTCGATGTCCTGCGCCAGTTCCTGGAACACGGTCGAGGTGGTGCGGCCGCAGCCGGGGCAGGCTGTAACCTGCGGGGTGAAGGCACGCAGGCCGAGCGATTGCAGAATTTCCTGGCCGACCCGGACTTCCTGGGTGCGGTCGCCGCCCGGTTCGGGCGTCAGGGAAATGCGTATCGTGTCGCCAATGCCTTGCTGCAGCAACACCGCCAACGCGGCGGTCGAGGCAACGATCCCCTTGCTGCCCATGCCGGCTTCGGTCAACCCGAGGTGCAACGGATAGTCGCACTGCACGGCAAGATCGCGGTACACGGCAATCAGATCCTGCACCCGGCTCATCTTGCACGACAGGACGATCTTGTCGCCACCCAGGCCCAGCTCTTCGGCTTTTCTGGCCGATTCGAGTGCAGATGCCACCATCGCACGGCGCATCACTACTTCCGGATCTTCCGGCTGCGCGAGGCGGCCGTTTTCATCCATCATGCGCGCCGCCAGCGTCGGGTCGAGGCTGCCCCAGTTGACGCCGATGCGCACCGGCTTGTCGTAGCGGCACGCCACTTCGATCAGGGTGGCAAATTGCTCGTCACGCTTGTTACCGCGTCCCAGATTACCCGGGTTGATACGCAGCTTGGCCAGGGCTTCGGCGCACTCGGGCACTTGGGTCAACAACTTGTGGCCGTTGAAATGGAAGTCCCCGATCAGCGGCACCCGGCAGCCCAGCGCATCGAGGCGTTCACGGATACGCGGCACCGCAGCAGCCGCTTCCAGCGTATTGACCGTAAGACGGACCAGCTCCGAACCGGCCTCGGCCAGTGCCTGAACCTGGCGTACGGTGGCCGACATGTCGACGGTATCGGTATTGGTCATCGACTGCACGACCACCGGCGCATCGCCGCCAACCAGCACTTGACCAATCCGCACCTGGCGGGTGAGACGACGGACTATCTGCGACATCACTCTTCCAGCGTAAAGCGGGCGACGGTTACGGCAATGAAGGGTTTCAGGTCGATGGAACGGCCGTTATACGTCATGTGCGCCTGAGCGGCATTGCCGATCACCACATCAAATGGAGGCTGGCCCTGAATGTCCGCACTGCTGCCCGCGGGATAGAGTTGTCGTTGCAGCATGCGACCGCTGGCGTCCTTGATTTCAACCCAGGACTCATCGCCAAGCTCCAGGTGGATCACACTTGTTGAGGCCGGTGTCACCGGCGTCGGTGCGACATTTGCTGGTTCAGCTTCAGCAGCCGGCTCGCCCTTTACGTCTGCAGGCACAGCAGGCTCGGTGATGTCGGCGGGGAGGGCAGGCGGTGCAGCAACCGGCGTGGCCTCGGCAAGCGCAGGAACAGGCAGGCCATGCGCAACCGGTGCCGCAAGGCTGTTCGGGCTCTCGTCCGCCCCGCTGTTCAGCCACAGATACAGACCCACAGGCGCCGCCACCATCGCCAGCACACCCAGCAGCAGCAAAATCAGCCAGGGTGAACCGAGCCAGGAGCGTGACAGGGGCGGCTCAACATTATTGACTGGTGCCGGTTCAGCGGGCGCCCCTTCCATGCGTGCAAGCAGATCGTCCGGCGCAAGCCCGAGCAAGCGCGCGTAATTGCGAACAAATCCGCGTGCGAAAACGGGTTGCCCAAGACTCTCGAAATCATCGGTCTCCATCGCCTCGATTTGCCGGTGCATCAGACGCAGACGCATGGCGGCGTCCTCCACCGACATGCCCTGTGTCTCGCGGGCGCCACGTAACATCTGTCCGATCGATAACTGACTGATCTCGCTCATTCGAATTGTCCGCCCAACAACCGCCGCACCTCGTTCGAATCGGGAAAGAGCTTGCGCAACTGCAGCCCATAAGCGGCTTCCTGTGCACGATCGCCCAGCTTGCGCTCCAGCAGCACGCCCAGCCACAGGCTTTCAGCAGAAGGCGGCGCCAGTTCGGCATAACGACTCAGCAAACGCTGCGCCTCGGCCAGCCGGCTCATGCGAAAATTCAACCCGGCCAGTTTCAGTACTGTATTGGGGTTATCGGGTTGCAACTTTAATGATTTCAGCAGGTTGGCCTCTGCCAGCGCGATGTCTCCCTTTTTTTCAGCGCACAGGCCGGCATTGGTCATGGCCAGTTCGGGCCGTGTATACAAGGGATTCCTGAAAGCAGTGCTGAACTGGTCCAATCCCTCGTCGTAGCGCCCCCGCGTGCAGAGAAACCAGCCAAAACTGTTGCGCGCCTCGGAATCGTTGCGATCCAGATCAATGGCGCGCAGAAAGTTTTCCTCGGCCAACTTGTCTTCGGCCAACTCCATGTAGATCAGCCCATACACGTTGTAGGCCGGGCCAAAATTCTTGTCGACGGTAATCGCCTTGCGCAGTTCATCGAGCGCAATCTTGTATTGTGCGCGGGTGTAATAGGCGCCTGCCAGATCGGTAAAGGCACGCGCGCGATCCAGACCTTCACTGCTTGCCGAGGGTCCGGTACTGCCGCTGCCATTCGTCGGCGGCGTAGCACAACCGGCCAGCAACACAGCCGCGAATATTCCCGTCCATTTTTTCATGCCACCTCCCTGACCATTCTTTTCATGACGCGGCCGCTCTTGTCGGCCACCTTTCCGGCCAACTGGCCACAAGCTGCATCGATGTCGTCGCCCCGCGTTTTGCGCGTGGTGACCACATGGCCTGCGTCCTGCAGAATCTGGCGGAATACGCGCATCGGCTCGGTCCGCGGTCTTTCATAACCGGAATCCGGAAACGGATTGAATGGAATGAGATTGAATTTGCAGGGCACGTCGCGTACCAGTTCGATCAACTGATGCGCGTGCTCGGGCTGGTCGTTCACCCCGGCCAACATCACGTATTCGAAGGTAATGAAATCGCGCGGCGCATGCACCAGATAGCGTTGACAGGCCGCCATCAGTTCGCGCAACGGATATTTCTTGTTGATGGGCACAATCTGGTCGCGCAGCGCATCGTTGGGCGCATGCAGACTGACCGCCAGCGCCACCGGACAGCGCTCGGCCAGCCGATCCATCGCCGGCACCAGGCCGGATGTCGACACCGTCACCCGGCGTCGCGACAAACCATAGGCGTGATCGTCGAGCATGATGCCGAGCGCGGTCACCACGTTCTCGAAGTTCGCCAGCGGCTCGCCCATGCCCATCATCACCACGTTGGTGACCGGCCGGTCGGACATTTCACCTGCGCCGTGATTGGGGTCAGTGCGATTGACTTCACCACGCAGCCCGTGGTGCGCCACCCACAACTGGCCGATGATTTCAGCCACGCTCAGGTTGCGATTGAATCCCTGACGTCCGGTCGAGCAGAAGGTGCACTCCAGCGCGCACCCCACCTGGGATGACACGCACAGCGTGCCCCGGTCAGCTTCGGGAATGAACACGGTTTCGATGCCGTTGCCGACACCCACATCAAACAGCCACTTGCGGGTGCCATCGGTTGAAGTATGCGCATACTTGACCGCCGATGGTGCGACCACCGCCTGCTGCTGCAATTTTTCGCGCAGGCTTTTGGCGATGTCGGTCATCTGCGCAAAATCCGCCACCCCGGATTGATGCATCCAGTGGAACACCTGCCTGGCGCGAAACGGCTTCTCGCCGACCTCGGTGAACCAGGCGGTCAGTCCATCCAGATCAAAATCAAGCAGGTTGTGCGGCATGGGCAGTGCAATTAACGGCCAGCGTAGACTTCGCAGGCCGGGAAGAAGTAGGCGATTTCAACAGCCGCTGTTTCCGGTGCGTCGGAACCATGAACGGCATTGGCGTCGATGCTCTCGGCGAAGTCGGCGCGAATGGTGCCGGCCTCGGCCTTCTTGGGGTCAGTCGCGCCCATCAGTGAACGGTTCTTGGCAATCGCATCTTCGCCTTCCAGCACTTGCAGCACGACGGGGCCCGAGATCATGAACTCGACCAGGTCCTTGAAGAAAGGACGCTCCCGGTGCACGCCGTAGAACCCTTCGGCTTCCTGACGCGACAGATGCTTCATTCTGGACGCCACCACCTTGAGGCCGTTGGTCTCGAAACGGCTGACGATTTTGCCGATCACGTTTTTGGCGACGGCATCGGGTTTGATGATGGAAAAGGTACGTTGAAGGTACGAGTAAGAAAAAACGATAAAATCCATGAAAATCAGCCCGATAGAGTACCACGTGCCACCCCGGCTTGTCTTCAGCCCAGACAGCCCCCACGTGCACGGACAAGCAGGCGAGTTCATTCGAATTGCCAGCAGAATTCCAGCCGTTTCGTCCGCGCTGACGGCCGCTGCCAGCCGACGCGTCCGCGCGGACGCCACTTGCGACAGGAGAACACAGCATGAAACACCCGACTATCCCCTGCCCCGGTTTGACCTTTGCCGCTGCCGCCCTGTTGCTTTTTTCCGGACACACCCCGGCAAACGAGGCCGCATGGCAGGCGCTCCAGCGGGGTGGCCAGGTCGTACTGATGCGGCACACCTCAACCGAACAGGGGCCGGGAACAGGCAATTCCCTGCTGCGCGACCCCGATTGCGCCATGGAACGCAATCTCTCCCCGCGCGGCAAACGGGAAGCCGAACGGATCGGCCAGAATTTCAGGTCACACGCCATTACGGTGGATGAGGTATGGACAAGCCCCTATTGCCGTACCGTCGACACCGCGAACATTGCGTTTGGACAAGGCAAGGCCGCCGAGTTTCTGTCCCTCTCCGAACCGCTCGCGCCGGCCGAGGCCGATCGCAATACCACAGAAGCCATGAAGCAAATTGGCGGATATACCGGCAAGTTGAATCGGGTCATGGTGACGCACGAACCCAATATCGCGGCGATCAGCTTCGAACTGCTCGCGCCGGGTGCGTTTCTGGTGCTTATGCCAAAAGGGGGAAGCGATTTTGACGTGGTCGGCAAAGTCGAGCTCGAGGACACGCCCTGAAGCAAAAACCGCGTGCCGATCCGGCGTCTGCCGTGATCAATCCTCGCCCACACGCGCGGGCATGATGCCAGGCTCGCCGGGGGCGGCCAGATAGTCCGCATCCAGTCCGATTCCCGCCGCCCACACCAGATGGCCATCGCACAACAGCAGCGGCAGGCGATCACGCTCCCAGGGCGGAATGGCCGACTCCTGCAGCAGGTTCTTCAGTGTGCGGTGCGGGCCAGCGGGCGTCAGACGGATGCGTTCGCGCCCGGCCCGCAGGCGCAACACCATCCGGCCGTCATCGAACAAGGTGCGCTTCAGACCCGCTCCAACCCGAGGCGTAAACGCCACCCGCGCGCCGATGGCGTGCAAATCTATGAAGGCCTCCCCCCGCCACACAACCGGAGGTTGCGAAGGCTGCGCCCGCGCCGGCACCAGATAAGCGCCGCCGCGAAAGCGGTATAACGCGTCACCGCCGAGATTGACGCACACACGGGCGGCCTGACGCGCGTCCAGCAACTGGTGCAGGGCTTCGTTCAGGCGTCGCAAGTTCGGCATGGGTCGCTGTTGCTGCTCGATAAAATGCCGCAGCACATTACGCGCACGCGGCAGTGACAAGGCCGCCAGCACCGAACAATCCAGACGCTCGCCCTGAACAGCGGTCTCGGCGTCGAGGCGCGCCAGATCATCCAGCAATGCCGCGGCATCGGCCTGCAGGAAGGCCGCGCGCGCAAGCGTGGCACCCGCCCCGGGGAAATGCGCGGCCAGCAATGGCATCACCTGCTGGCGCAGCACATTACGCCGGAACCGGAGATCCTGATTGCTCTCGTCTTCGATCCAGCCAAGCGCATGCGCCTGCGCGTAGGCCATGATCTCGGCACGTGGCACGCCCAGCAACGGCCGCAGATGGGCCGGGCGCCAACCGGGTGGGTGTTGCATGTCGGCCATCGCCGCCAGGCCTTTGGGGCCTGCGCCGCGCAGCAATTGCAACACGAGGGTTTCTGCCTGATCGTCCTGATGATGCGCGGTGAGGACACAATCCGCGTCCAGCGCAGCAAATATTTCCCTTCGCTCGTGCCGCGCAGCCGCTTCGATACCGGCCGAGTCGTCCAGTGCGATCCTGACGCGATGAATGCCTAATTCAACCGAATGGCGGGCACAAAGCTGCGTGCAAAATACCACCCAGGCGTCAGCGTTTGGCGACAGCCCATGATGCACATGCACGGCTTTCAGCTCAAAGGGAAGTCGATTGCGCAATTCCTGTAGCACATGCAGCAGAACGACCGAATCGAGTCCACCAGACAGTGCCAGAACCAGCCGCGAATGAACCGCAAGGTGACGCGCCAGGCTGGCCGCCACCCCGTCTACGAGCGCCTTATTTGGCAGGGGTGTCCTTGAAGCTGCCATACGCCCGCAGGCGCTTGTAGCGCGATGCCAGCAACGCATCGGGCTGCTGTTTGCGCAGTTCAGTCAAGGTATCGGTCAGCGCGCGGCGCATGGACAGAAACATGGTGTCCCAGTCCCTTTGCGCGCCACCCAGCGGTTCCTCGATGACGCGGTCGACCAGACCGTTCGCCTTCAGGCGGTCGGCCGTGATGCCCAGCGTTTCAGCGGCGACCGAGGCCTTGTCGGCACTCTTCCACAGGATCGAGGCACAGCCTTCCGGCGAAATCACCGAATAGGTTGAATATTGCAGGATCAGGGTGCGGTCGCCCACGCCGATCGCCAGTGCGCCACCTGACCCCCCTTCGCCGACTATCGTGCAGATAATCGGTGTATTCAGCTCGGCCATCACATACAGATTGCGGGCGATGGCTTCGGACTGGCCGCGCTCCTCGGCACCGATGCCCGGGTAGGCGCCGGGAGTATCGATAAAGGTGAAAATCGGTAGCCTGAATTTCTCGGCCAGGCGCATCAGCCGCAATGCCTTGCGATAGCCCTCCGGACGCGGCATGCCGAAATTGCGATAGATTTTTTCCTTGGTGTCGCGACCCTTCTGATGGCCAATGACCATCACCGGCTCGCCATTGAAGCGCGCCATGCCGCCAACAATCGCGGCATCATCCGCATAGGCCCGGTCACCGCGCAACTCGGCGAAATCGGTAAACAGCCCCTCCACATAATCGAGCGTGTAGGGTCGCTGCGGATGACGCGCCACCTGCGACACCTGCCAGGCATTGAGCTTGGCGTAGATATCCTTGGTGAGCGTCTGGCTTTTTTTCTGCAGGCGTCGGATTTCCTCCGAAATATCCAATGCGGAGTCATCCTGCACAAAGCGCAATTCTTCGATCTTGGCTTCAAGTTCAGCGATGGGCTGCTCAAAGTCGAGGAAGGTGGTTTTCATTTGGCAGCCAGAGAAAACGAATCAGCCGAGCATTTTAACAGCCCGACCCATTCAGGGTTCATGATCAATGATGGTTATGACCGTGTGCACCGTGCGCATGACGATGCGACACTTCATCATCCGTCGCCGCGCGAACTTCAGCCACCGTGCACTGGAAATGCACGGCCTGCCCGGCATAGGCGTGATTGCCGTCGACGACCACCTTGTCTTCGGCCACGTCGGTCACGGTGTAGAGCATTTCTCCACTACCGTCGACGGGCGAACCGACGAACTGCATGCCGACTTCAATATCAGCCGGGAATCCATCACGCGCTTCCAGCCGCACCAGTTCTTCTTCAAATTCGCCGAAGGCATCAGCCGGCTGCAGTTTGAGGTCGATGCTTTCACCGACCGCCTTGCCTTCCAGCGCCTGCTCCACCATCGGGAAAATGTTGTCGTAGCCGCCGTGCAGGTAGCTGACGGGCTCTTCGCTTTCTTCCAGCAGCTTGCCCTCCATGTCCTTGACGATGTAGGTGATGGTGACGACGGTGTCTT